>Ga0208297_1000310_pt1 | contig 115742 bp, 92 predicted proteins | sample LMS_cellobiose_e_FD_187367 | JGI IMG/M metagenome (GOLD analysis project Ga0208297, IMG submission 187367) | Rumen-fistulated moose microbial communities from Alaska, USA - LMS_cellobiose_enrichment (SPAdes) (version 2) | ecosystem: Host-associated > Mammals > Digestive system > Stomach > Rumen...
TCCGCAACATCGTGGATACCCAGAAGGTGACCATCAACGGCAAGGAGAAGGTGTTGCAGACCTTGGTGCCTATCGCTACGGCTGTGGCGCAGACGCGCGCGGGTGGCAGCAGCAACAGCGGCTCTGGCTCAAGTACTGGTGGTAATACCGGTGGTAACACTGGCGGGAATACTGGCGGTAACACCGGAGGCAACGACGGTGGTGACAACGGTGGCGGTGGCGGCGGTGGTGACGACGACATGCAGCTCTAACCGCTTCTCGCTAAAAAACGATCATTAATAAAGTAAAGGGCATAAGTGGAGAGGCGTTAAGAAGATGACGAGAAATCGCGTTAAAAGGGAAAATCAAATAAGACCTTTGGTCGTCTATTTTCCCTTAGCGATTTGGAAGTTAGATTTAGCCTCGGAAGTTCAGCCCTTTACTTTATTAAGATCACATAATTAATCTAAACCTTAATATTATGAAAAACAAGAACTTTTGGAAATCCGTTATTCAATTGGCAATATCGGTTCTTACGGCAGCACTGACTGCAATGAGCACAACCTCGTGCATGGGCTATGGACCCATATTTTGAGTTATGAGGCTCGAACCCAACTAAAAGAAGGCAGACCTTTTGGCCTGCCTTTACTATAAAGAAAAGGTACCCTGACTTACTTCCTCAGCTGGATGCGGTCGCCATCCAAAGAGTCGATGATGGCCAATGACTCGATGCAAAAAACTCCGTTTTCGGTGAGTAGCTCACGCCCATGCTGGAAGGCCTTCTCGATGATGAAGCCCATGCCCTCGATGGTGGCTCCTGCTTGCTGACACAAGTCGATAATGCCCAGTCCGGTATTGCCATAAGCCAGGAAGTCGTCGATGAAAAGGATATGATCTTTAGGCGTGAGGTATTCCTTGCTGATCACCATGGTATAGTCGCGCTGCTTGGTAAACGAGCGTACTTCTGCCACATACATCTCCTTTATGGTAGATGGCTTTTTCTTCTTGGCATACACCACAGGCAGTTCCAAGAGATAGCCCAGCAGGACAGACGGGGCAATGCCTGATGCCTCCACCGTGAGTATCTTGTTGATGGGCAGGTCGGCAAAGCGACGGATAAACTCAACAGCTACTTGCTTCATCAAATTGGGGTCCATCTGGTGGTTGATAAAGCTATCTACTTTCAGGATGCCGCCTTCCAAACAACGGCCGTCTTGCAGGATTCTTTCACGAAGTATTTTCATGGCTTAAAGTATTATTTGTTTAACCAAACTTCTGGGTTGAGTTTGTCCTTCTCCCTGCGGAGCTGGAAGTGGAGGACGGTGCGGTTGTTGTCGGAGGCATCGCTATAGATGGTGCCAAGGACCTGACGGGTACTGACATCGTCGCCTTGCTTGACATCGCTCTTGGAGAGGTTGCAATAGACGGAGATGTAGGAGCCGTGACGCACCAAGACATTGAACAGTCCGTTGAGCTGGAAGACCGCTGCTACCTTGCCGCTGAACACGGCACGGGCCTGGGCTCCGGGCTTGCCTTGGATATCGATGCCTTTGTTGTCGAGAGTGACATTGCGAAGACCTGCCACATTGTATTGACCGTAATGGCTCACAATGATATAGGAGGTGGTGATGGGCATGGGCAACTTGCCTCGGTTGGAGGCAAAGTCGGTGGATAGTTCACGGTCGGCCTTGCTCATGGTATAGACCTCTGTCTTGGCGGTAGTGGCTGGCTTGGCAGCAGGGGTAGTGGTGGCAGGCTTGGTGGTAGAAGCATCGGCCACCTTGTTCTCAGCAGCTTTGGCCTTGGCTTCTTCCTCGGCTTTCTTCTTCGCCTCGGCGGCTTCCCTGCGGGCCTCCTCCTCTGCTCGCTTACGGGCATTCTCTATCTCTATGGCAATGAGCTTGTCAATCTGGTTGTTCAACTGATTGGCCTCACGACGCTTCTTGTTGATCTCGTCTTGCAAGCCCTTTTGCTTTGAGCGCAAATCCTTGATAACCTGCTGGGCCTGCTGCTCCTGTGCCTCCAACTTGCGTTTCTCTGACGCTCGTTCTGCCAAGAGGCGTATCTTCTCATCGCGCACGCTTTGCAACTCTTCCTGCTTCCGTGTCACCTCTGCCTGCTTGCGGATAATCTCGTTGCCCTGCAAACGCTGGTAGGTGGCATACTCACGCACATAACGCAGGCGGTTATAGGTCTGTGAAAGGGTCTCAGCACTGAAGATGAACATGAGCTTCTCCTGGATGCTATGGTTCTTGTAAAGGTACTTCAGGGAGGCTTCATAACGACGTTTCTTCTCTACCAGGCTTTGCTTCAAGGTGTCTAACTGTTGGTCGAGGATGACCAGTTCGCTATCTACTTCCTGCAGGTCGTTGTTGATATTGTCGATGTAGCGACGGCGTTCCTCAATCTGTCCGGTCAGGGCATTCAAGCCATTGAGCTGACTACCCACATTCTTGTTGGTGGTCTTGAGCAACTCCTCCGTCTCTGCTATCTGCTTCTGCAAGGTAGAACGTCTTTGCTCCAGCTCCTTGATGCGCTTGTTGGATTGCGCCAACAGCAACATAGGCACACTCATCAACAGTAATATGAGGAGGACACGTTTCATAGATTCATCAATAGTTGCAACATTTCATCTATGGTGACCTGACGATAGCGGTTACCAAGGATGGTAGGTTCAATGTTGAAAGGCTCGTCAGAGAAGTCATACAACTCAATCCTGGCCTTGGCCAACTGCCTGATGCCTAACTCCTCGCCCGTCAATATGGCCTTGCCGTCTGGCATGGCAGCATCCTTGATCATTTTCTCCAAACGCTCGTAGCTGTCGGCTGGAAGGTAGTCGCGCAACTCATAGTCGGTGGCCTTGACAAACCTGCGGTTCATGCGATCGACCATCAACAGGTAGGTAGGTGCTGCCTCGATGCGAGCTACCTCGCTTCTGAACAATGGCATGAGCAAAGACAGTTGCACCAGCTCGCCCTCCTTCATCTTCATGGTACCGTTCACGGTAAAGGTAGCATCGCCATGAGGGATGGTGAGCTCGAGCTTGGAGGATAGGTATTGCTGGGTGATGTCAGGAGCTTGCACGATGGTCTTGGTACTCTTACATGCTGTTAGCAATATTGCAAGCAGTATTATTAATTGAAAATTTTTTCTCATGCTTCTCATTTCCTCACGAACTTCTTTTGTTTGATCTTCTGGTTGATGGTGGGGGAGGTACTGCCATTGTCCTTCGCCTTTTGCCAGAACTCCACTGCTTTGTCGGTATCACCAGTATGGTAATAGATGTCGCCACAATGTTCAAAGACCTCGGCACTCAGACCATCATCGTTCTGTAGTGCCTGGTCGATATAAATCTTCGCCTGTTCGTAGTTGGCTTTCTCGAACAATATCCAAGCGTAGGTATCGAGATAGGTGGCGTTGTTGGGCTCGGCCTTGACGGTCTTGTAGCTCATCTCCTCTGCCTTGTCCAGGTCGCGTCGCTCCAATGACAGGTAGTAGGCATAGTTGTTGAGTGCCATGATGTTGCTGGAGTTATATTCTAACGCTTTCTCGTAAGCTTCATACGTTTCTGCCATCATCTTCTTGGTGTGGTAGGCATCGCCCATGATGGCGTAGAAATCGCTCACCACCTCCCTATCGCTCTCGTCGGTTACTTGTTGCAAAGCCCGCTGACAAACACTGATGACGCTGTCGGAGCGTTGTGTCTGGTTATAGCCGATGGCCAGGTAATAATAAAACTCCAACCTGTCAGGATTGGCCTCCGTGCCCGTTTGACAAAGGTCAATCACCCAGTCGTAGTCTTTATCGTTTACTGCCTCACCCAACAAGGTCATGCGGGCAGCTGTGTTGGTGGGTTCTATCTGAAGGGCCTGCTTCATAATGGGGATGGCCTCCTCCTTCATGTTCTTGGAGTACAGGTATTGTGCATACAGAATGGGCAACTGGGCCTCATCGGGCTCCTGCTCCATGATACGGTTGAAGAGGTTGATGATAATGGTACTGTCTTTCTTGCTGTTCTCGTTGCGCACGATCAACCGACGCATCACATCTGCCTTGGTATCGGCATCGACCTTACGGTTCAGCAAGACAGAGTTGAGTTGTTGGTCGTATTTCTCGGTCTGTCCTGTCTGTTCGTAGTAGGCTGCCAACGAGTACATGGCCATCGCATTATCTGGCTCTGCCTTCAGTATCTTCTGATATACATCGTAAGCCTTTTGGTATTGCTCTTTCTGCAGATAGGCATCGCCCAAGATAACCTGGTAGCGATAGTCGGTAGGAAACTCGTCGGCCAAGCTCTTCAACTCAGCCATTGCCTTTTCTGTCTCCCCCTGCTGGTCGTAGATGGCATATTTCTGCATGGAGATCTGTTCGTTCTTGCCCAGACGAACCTCCAGTTTATCGAGGATTTCGATGGATTTCTCAAAATTGCCCTGTCGGTTATATACCTGCAACAAGCTATAGGTGATGTCAATCTTACTGGGGAAACGAGCCGCCATATCCTCCAACAGCGCAGCGGCCTCATCTACCTTGTTCTGCTGCATATAAAGGTTAGCCAAGCCTTGACCATACCAGTAATTGTCGGGGTCGTATTTCACGGCCTCGGCCATAGTGGCGGTGCCTCGATCGTTCTGCTTCAACACGATATAATACTGTGCCAGTTCGTAGAGGGCAGATGACGAGTGTGGACGGATGGCAAGGCAATGCATCAGCATGTCGTGAGAAGCGTCATACTTCTTCTGTATGCGCAGACGGGTGGCTTCATGGAAGTAGTAGTCGTACTTCCTGTCCAACTCGTCAGCATCTTGGGCTTGTGCCAGCATAGGCATCACAAGACCCAGACAAAATAACAATATTGAAAGTTTGATCTTCAATTTTTCAGCTCTTTCCCGTATGTCCAAAACCACCGGCACCACGATCGGTCTCGTCGAGGGTTTCCACCTCTACCCACTCAGCTTGCTCATGGCGGGCTATGACCATCTGTGCCACACGCTCACCATCGTTCACCACAAACTCTTCCTGTGAAAGATTAATCAGAATGATGCATATCTCGCCACGATAGTCAGCGTCAATCGTGCCAGGTGAATTCAGTACGGTGATACCCTTCTTGATGGCCAATCCGCTACGTGGACGAACTTGTGCCTCATAGCCTGCAGGCAGGGAGATAAAGAGGCCAGTAGGTATCAAAGCTCTCTGCATGGGAGCCAAGACCACAGGCTCATCAAGGTTGGCTCGCAAGTCAACGCCAGCTGACTGAATAGTAGCATATTGTGGCAACTGATGGTGCGATTTATTGATTATTTGTACCTTCATAACACATAAGTTTTACTAATTAGTTGCGAAAATAATGCTTTTCTCCCATATATTTTATACTTTTGTAGTTAATTTACACTAAGAGGATGAAAAAATGGAATGGAGTAAACTGATTTCCGCCAAAAGATTCGGGTTAGAAGAGTTTCATGAGGAGAGGCATGAGAACCGTACGGAGTTCCAGCGCGACTTCGACAGACTGATTTTCTCGCCTCCTTTCAGGAGACTGCAGAACAAGACGCAGGTGTTCCCTTTGCCAGGGAGCGTGTTCGTTCACAACCGTCTGACACACAGCATAGAAGTGTCGTGCGTGGGTCGCTCGTTGGGCAATGATGTGGCCAAGGGTATCTTGGACAGGGAGCCTGCCCTGCAAAGTACCAACCTGCCTGAGATAGGTGCCATCGTGTCGGCTGGATGCCTGGCACACGACTTGGGCAATCCGCCTTTCGGTCATTTTGGCGAGAAAGCTTTCTCCACCTTCTTCTCAGAAGGCAAGGGGTTGGTACTAAAAAGTCAACTAAGGGAGGACCAATGGAACGACCTTACCCACTTTGAGGGCAATGCCAATACCTTCAGATTGCTGACCCATCAGTTTGAGGGGCGCAGGAAGGGTGGCTTCGTGTTGACCTACTCTACCTTGGCCAGTATCGTTAAATATCCCTTTTCATCGAATTTTGCCAACAAAAAAGGTAAGTTTGGATTCTTCACTTCCGAGCGTAGCAGCTATGAACTCATAGCCGAGGCATTGGGCATCAAGAAGCTGGGCGACCAGATATATGCCCGTCATCCGCTGGTTTATCTGGTGGAAGCTGCTGATGATATCTGCTATGAGATTATGGACATAGAAGATTCGTTTAAGTTGAAGATACTCTCGTTGGAGGAAACGAAAGACCTGTTGTTAAGCTATTTCACGGAAGAACGTAGGGTTAAGTTGGAGAAGATGCTGAAGATGGTGAGCGACGAGAACGAACAGATAGCTTACCTGCGCTCTAACGTGATAGGACTACTGACGAACGAGTGTACTCAAACCTTCTTGGACAACGAGGAGAAGATACTAAATGGCGAATTTGAAGGATCGTTGATCAGTCATATCTCCGAACAGCCTGCCAACGCCTATAAACACTGCTGCAAGGTGGCTTACGAACGTATATACAAATCGCGTGACGTGGTGGATATCGAGGTGGCAGGTTTCCGTATCATTGGAACGTTGATAGATCTGATGACGGAAGCGGTGCTTTCGCCCGAAAAGGCATATTCGCAATTACTTATCAACAGAGTTTCGAGCCAGTATAATATGAAATCGCCTGAACTCTTTGAAAGGATCCAGGCGGTATTGGACTATGTATCGGGCATGACGGATGTCTTTGCTCTCGATCTCTATAGGAAACTGAACGGCAATAGTTTGCCAGCTGTATAAGATATACCCCTCAGTCAACAGACGGCATCAACTTCAGCCAGATGCGCATATGCCACATGTATGCCGCAGCCGAGGAAATTCAGTTCGGCATCTATGCCTGCTCGCCCGAGGAGTCATCCTTTACCGCCACCTTCACGGACATGAGGATAACCGAATGCGCCTGGAAGGCTCACGACGGACAGCAGCCGGATTAACAACGTCCTTACAGGAAACAAGACAAGAGATAAAATTTACAACAAACAAAACAATAAACTTTATTTATCACAATGACAGAATGGGATAAGATGCAGAAGCATCAGATTTACAATGATTTTGACGCAGATTTGTTCGACCTTAGAGTAGAAGCGAAAAAGTTGTTCAAGGAATTTAACCGCACAGAGGACGAGGAAACCGAACGTCGTCAGGACATCATGCGCCGACTCTTCAGGAAAGTAGGTGAGCGCGTATGGATGGAACCCAACTTCACCTGCGAATTCGGCAAGAACATCACCATCGGAAGCGATGTGTATATCAATTTCGGATGTACGCTCCTCGACTGCGGACAGATAACGATAGGCAATAACACACTGCTGGGCCCCAACGTTAGCATGTATTCAGCCAACCACTCGCTGGATTCCTCAGAGCGAATAGCAGGAGCCTTGATTCCTGAGCCCATTACCGTAGGAGACCGTGTATGGATTGGAGGCGGCAGCACCGTTCTCAGCGGAGTCACCATAGGCGACGACACCGTCATAGGAGCCGGAAGTGTGGTAACCCACGACATCCCCTCAGGTGTTCTGGCAGCAGGAAACCCGTGTCGCGTGATAAGGAAAATCACCGAAAAGGACAAAGTCGGCTTCCCCGTTCAGCAGTAAAGCCTTTGTACAGTCAGGGGGTCTGCTATAGCAGCACAGGTTATCATTAGCAGGCCCTTTAATTTGTTTTTTCTCGGAGGAATGCAATAACTTTGCAGCGTTAACACGTAAAACAAAGATGAAAAACCGCTCAAAATGGATTGCCCTGGTGCTCCTTATCATGTGGGCAGCACCTCTGACCTGTAACGCCCAAGCATGGCACAGTGTAAAGCTCAAAAGCCAGATTACTCACCCCCAGCCTATGACAGGACTGGTGCTGTGGCCCGAACAGGCAAAGAAACGCCATACGACATACGGCAAGAGTATCCAGCTCGAATTCTCCTACTGCCTGCCATGCAAGGTGGTAAAAGGCTGCGCCGAAGACGGAACCATAGAATATGACTGTAGGCTACTCCAATGCCCGCTTCCTCTATTACATTAATGAGATTCGTTCTGCTGTGATGATCATGCACGGAGAGAAAGCTCACTCTCGTTATTTCGGCGAGGCAGCCTATAAGTATATGGTGGAGGGAAAGGCTGAGGGGTATAACTTCATCGGCAAGCCTAACCCCGTGCCAGAGAACAAGCAGTTGCTCATCATCCCCAATGCCTCGCATTGTGACCTCTACGACGGTGGATATACGGAACTCACAGGAAAGCGAGCCAAAGGATATGATTCCTTGGAACAAACTGGCTGCTTTCTTTCATACGAATTTGAAATAGGCATAGATATAAACCACCCCAAAAAACATCTCCCTAATCGAGCAGACTTGGGAGATGTTTCTTTGTTCCTCCTTCAAAGACTTTGAGGCAGTCATTCCCAAAAGCTTCATGGATTGGGTTTGGGGACTTTTTCGAGAGTCAATCTTACCGATGTTTATGTGTATATCATTGCAATACCCTCTGATATAACTGCGTTTGATTCTTGTCAAGATTTATAATCTTTATCTGAACCTTAGACGGATGTGGTATATTGTCAGACATAGATGAAAGGATTTTCGCTATTACTTGTTCTATATTTGTGAATCCCGAATCCTCAATTAAAGAAACACAGTTACCGCCGATAAGATCTGGACGGGTGGCAAGGCCAAAGAACAGCCATGTCGATGAGCTGACCAACACCTTCCTGGTCGAGCATCTGGAATGGGTCAACGCTTAGAATCTTCTTCTCCAGATTACTGGCAAGAAGCTCCCCTAGGGGAGCAGTTTTTGTTATATAGCTAGGATGCTACACACTTCCAACGTAACAACCAAAGCTTCTTTAAGCTGGGTTAGTCTTCAATTATTTATCGGGGTAAATCACCTTGTTTTGACCAGAAGTAAACCTGGCGGCATTGGGTTCATTCTTCACGAATGACTCTACATGCCTCATGCGTTTCTCTTCCAGGATCTCATCAACAGCTATCAGGATGCCTGTCTCTTCTACATCACCAAAGCCGTAGTTGATGGCGGTGCCAAACATACGCATGGTGGGGCTGAGGTTCATATAGGCATTCACCAATGGAGGGATGTTATAGCCCATCTTGCGGATTTCGCTATGCAGTACCTTGTAGTCTTCCTTGAATGTATCGTTAGGGAACAGTTTCGCCAACTCAGCCTCATCGCTCTCTATGACCAGCGGCTTCATAGGTGTAATCAGGTTCTCCTTGTCACCAAAATGCTTGCGCAAGAAATAAAGGATCATGTCCCTACCCTTGCGGATGTAAGAAGGATACATGGTTACCTTGCCAAAGAAATACTTCACGTTGGGTTTGATAACCATCAAAGCACCTAAGCCATCCCAGAGGTTATCCAACGCAAACAAGCCCTTGCTGCCTGCCCTGGTTCCCTGGTATTCCAAGGTCACGAATGAGCGAGCCAGTTCGATGGTGGTAGGCATATAATCTTTCAGAAATTTATCAGAGAAATGGAACATATGGGCAGTGGCCAACTTAGGTTGACCATTGGCATCAAACTGTACATCGGTACCTAAGATATATCGGTATCCACCTAAGATTACTTCTGACTCAGGATCCCATACAATCAACTGCTTGTAGGGGTTCTCCATGGTATCGAATTCATCAATATCCATCGACTTGCCCGTACCACCACCAGCAGCGCGAAAGGCTATCTCACGCAACCTACCAATCTCTTTCATGGTATTGGGGGCATTATGAGCGGTTACAATGTATATCTGGTTATGACTCTTGTTGGTCATTCGCAAACGCTTGTCTTCCGTCAGTTCAGCTTTCAGCAATTCTCTGCTGATGGGTTGAATAATTTCTTCCTCTATCATAATCCGTCAACTTTCTTGCAGCAGTCTTTTCAGGCTTGCTGGGATATATTCAGTTTATAAACGATCTCTTTCACAAATTGTGCCCACTCGTTAGGGGTCTTGGTATTGTCAAAAGTCTGCCATGGAATGGGCTTGCCAATGGTTACGGTAAATGTCTTGTTCTTATTTCTGAACATCTCGTCTGCCAAGTAAAGCATGGCAATGTTGAACTTGATACCCAGCCACTTGCAGACATTAGCCAAGTTATAGAAAAAGTTGGAGTTCCTGCCGTCGAAATAGATAGGCACCACATCACGCTGGTACTCCACACTCTTGCTCACAAAAGTCTTTTTCCAGGGCAGATCCTTAATCACTCCGTTCTGCTTTCTGGAGCAGATGCCTGCAGGAAACATAATGAGCTGGTCTTCTTTCGAAGCGAAACCAGCCTCCACCTTACGTGGAAAATCCTTGGCTTGCTTACCTGTCTTATTGATGGGAATAAAAAAAGGAGCCAATCCGTGGAGATTCATCAACAGGTCGTTGACCAAAAACTTGATCTTACCCTGATAATGCTCGCCAATCACTGCTCCTAATGCCAAACCATCTTGTCCGCCCATCGGATGATTGGAAACAAAGGTATATAGCCGTCCGTCTTTTGGCAGGTTTTCCTCTCCTTTCACCACAATCTTATCGTTTAGGAAGTCAAGGGCTCCTTTTGCAAAATCCACTCCCTGCTTATCGCCTATCTGTGTCAGGAACGTGTTTAATTCATCTTGATGCACAATACGCTTCAAATAGGAAACAACAAAGCGAGGTATATATTTCGCCTTGTCGGGAGCTTTCTCTCGCAATACCTTGTCAATATCGATCAAAAAGACAGTATCGTCAGCCATGCAATCTTACTATTCGATTTGGGTGCAAATTTAAACTATCTTTTGGATATCTAAAAGAATTTTCAAAGAAATTGCGACAAAAAGCTACCATAATCGAGTATTATATGCCTCGTAAGACAATAAACATGGCTCTTATGTGAAGAAATGAGGCATCCTTAGACAAGGAGAGAGAGGGAAAACTTGCCCCACCAAAAACAAATATTTAAAGAATGCTCATTTTCAAGCAAATAACTTTTCAACAGGCCTGTTGAAAACTTTCTTTAAAAAAATTTGTGTAAAAACGTGGGGAATTGTGGGGAATTGTGTAATTTTACGCCCAAATATCATAAATAAGGTAATTATGGCACAATTCTTAGGCAATATTGAAGCAAAAACTGACGCCAAGGGCAGGGTTTTCATCCCCTCTGGCTTCAGGAAATTGCTGCAAGCAGATGGCGAAGAGTGGCTAGTGTTACGTAAAGATGTTCACCAAGACTGCCTGGTGTTATACCCAGGAAGTGTTTGGAAAGAGACGCAGAACCAATTGCGTAGGAACCTGAACAAATGGAGCAAACGAGAGCAAAACATCTTCCGTCAGTTCGTTAGCGAAGCCGAAGTGATGACACCTGATGGCAACGGACGCATTTTGTTGCCCAAACGATATCTGCAGATGGCTAACATCAAGAGCGATGTGCGCTTTATCGGTATGGATAACACCATAGAGATTTGGGCAAAGGAGACAGCTGACCAGCCATTCATGAGCAATGAAGAATTCAGCAACGCTCTGGAAGAAACCTTGGGAACCTTTCCGAGTGAAGCATTTTTAGATGAAATGGAATGATGAAGGAGAATGAGCAAATCTACCACGTACCCGTATTGCTGGGGCAGAGTATCGAGGGACTGAACATCGAACCTGCTGGCATCTACGTGGACGTAACATTCGGTGGAGGTGGTCATTCGAAAGAAATCCTGAAGCACCTGGGCAAGTACGGTCGGTTGCTTAGCTTCGACCAGGACGCTGATGCTGAAAGGAACATCATGGACGATAAAAGATTTACTTTTGTACGCAGCAACTTCAGGTACCTGCAAAACTTTTTGCGATACTACGGAGTGGAACAGATAGACGGTCTGTTGGCCGATTTGGGTGTTTCGTCACACCACTTCGACGAGAGTGAGCGAGGTTTCTCTTTTCGTGCCGACGGCCCATTGGACATGCGGATGAACAAGCGAGCAGGACTGACTGCCGCAGATGTAGTGAATGACTATTCAGAAGAAAAGTTGGCCGATGTGTTCTACCTATACGGAGAGCTGAAAAATAGCAGAAAGCTGGCCAACATCATCTGCAAGGCAAGGGAAAAGCAAAAGATAGATACCATCAATGCCTTTCTTGAAGTCATCAAACCTCTTTTCAACAAAGACAGGGAAAAGAAGGAACTGGCAAAGGTGTTTCAGGCCTTACGCATTGAGGTAAATCAGGAAATGGAAGCCTTGAAAGAGATGCTGCAAGCCGCCACACAAGTGCTGAAGCCGCATGGACGACTGGTGGTGATTACCTACCACTCGCTGGAAGACCGCCTAGTGAAGAACCTGATGAAGACAGGCAATGTGGAGGGCAAAGCCAACAAGGACTTTTACGGTAGGGTGAATACCCCCTATGCATTGGTGAACAATAAGGTGATTGTGCCTACTGATGAAGAAATAGAACGCAATCCCAGAAGCAGAAGTGCTAAACTGAGAATAGCTGAAAAGATGGATAATTGACAACTTGATAATGATGGCTGACAAGAAAAAAAAGGAGAAAGAGAAGAAAAGAAGGGGTGCCTGGCTGAGCAGCATCTTAGGCGGTGACATTCTAGCAAACGAAATGTTTCGCAAGCAATGGAAGCTGATGGTGCTCATCATGGTGCTGATTCTTTTCTACATTGACAACCGTTACTCTTGTCAGCAACAGCTCATCGAGTTAGACAAGCTGAAAGTAGAGCTGACCGATGTGAAATATGATGCCTTGACGCGAAGCTCAGAGCTGATGGAGAAAAGCAGGCAGTCGAAGATACAAGAATATATAGAGAGCAAGCAGAGTGAGTTGGAGATAGCTACCACTCCACCTTATTTAATTAAATAGGAATAGACAGATATGGCAGTTAACAAGAGGAACATAATGACGAGATTCTTCCTGATAGTGGTATTGTTTGCCACCGTCGGGGTTTGCATTGTGATCAAAGGTGCCATTATCATGTTCAAGGAGAGGGGTTACTGGAACGAGGTGGCCGATCGCTTTGTAAAAGAAAACGTGCTGGTAGATCCTAACAGAGGTAATATCCTCTCGGCCGATGGTAAGTTACTGGCCAGTTCGCTACCTGAATACACCTTATACATGGATTTCATGGTGAGCGACCCCGATGAGAAACGCAAGGCCAAGGAGCAAGCCAAGAAAGACTCGCTGTTCAACCTGAACTTGAATGACCTCTGCGAAGGCCTGCACCGTATCTTCCCCGACAGAAGTGCAGCTGCCTTTAAACAGCATCTGCAAAACGGACGTACCCGCAAGAGTCGTTACTACAGGATTTATCCAAGACGTGTAAGCTACATACAATATAAAGAGGTGCAGAAGTTGCCGTTCTTCAACTTAGGCAAGAATCGTAGCGGTCTGCAAGGTGTGGCATCCAACAACCGAAAAAGGCCATTTGGCTCGTTGGCGCAACGTACCATTGGTGATGTATATGCTGATACCGCATTGGGTGCAAAGAATGGCATTGAGTTGGCATTCGACACTTTGCTGAAGGGCAAGAAAGGTGTGACCCATCGGCAGAAGGTGATGAACAAATACCTGAATATCACAGACATCGAGCCTGTGGACGGAGCAGACATCATCTCTACCATTGACGTAGATATGCAGGACATCTGTGAGAAAGCATTGGTGGACAAACTTTACGAACTGAATGCGATGGTAGGTGTGGCCGTGCTGATGGAAGTGAAGACGGGTGAGGTAAAGGCGATAGTCAACATGAGCAAAGGCAACGATGGTAAATATTACGAGATGCGTAACAATGCCATCAGCGACATGATGGAGCCAGGCTCCACCTTCAAGACGGCTTCTATTATGGTGGCTTTGGAGGATGGTAAGGTGGAACCAGATACAGAAGTAGATACCGGTAACGGCGTGAAGATGATGCATGGCCGACCCATGAAGGACCACAACTGGAACCGCGGAGGATATGGTGTGATTGACGTGACAAGAATTCTGGAAGTGTCGTCAAATGTGGGCGTATCGGCCATCATAGACAAATACTATTACGACAATCCGCAAAAGTTTGTGGATGGTTTGAAGCGACTGGGCATTACAGAGCCACTTCACTTGCAGATTGCCGGAGAAGGAAAACCTAATATCAAAGGTCCGAAAGAGAGATATTTTGCCAAGACCACCTTGCCTTGGATGAGCATTGGTTACGAGACACAGGTACCACCACTGAACATATTGACCTTCTACAATGCCATTGCCAACGACGGCGTGATGGTGCGACCTAAGTTTGTGAAAGCCGCAGTGAAGGACGGACAGATAGTCAGGGAGTACCCTACTGAAATAATCCGTGAAAAGATAGCATCAGAATCTACCTTGGAGAAGATTCGTGTGATATTGGAGAAGGTGGTGAGTGAGGGACTGGCCAAGCCCGCAGGCAGCAAGCAGTTTGCGGTGGCCGGTAAGACAGGTACGGCTCAAATCTCTCAAGGTGCCGCTGGTTATACAGCAGGAGGCAGGAAATACTTGGTGAGTTTCTGTGGCTATTTCCCTGCTGACGCTCCGAAATACAGTCTGATAGTATCTATCCAGAAGCCTGGTCTGCCAGCATCTGGCAGTCAGATGGCAGGTAGCGTATTCAGCAAGATCGCCGAGCGTGTGTTTGCCAAGAACCTGAGTTATGAGATGAAGAATGCCGTTGACAGTACATCGGTCTTTATACCTGATGTAAAATCCGGAGATTTAGCTGAAACGTCCTACGTTCTGAACAAGTTAAATGTGCGTACGGAGGGTAAGACATCGAAAGAAAGTTGGGGACATGCGTCAGAGGACTCTGTGGGTGTGAAGTTGGAACAACAGACCCTGTCGGCTGGTATCATGCCAAATGTGGTGGGCATGGGCGCTAAAGATGCCGTTTACCTGCTTGAAAAAGCAGGACTGCGGGTAAACATTGCTGGCATAGGAAAGGTGACAAGACAATCCATTCCTTCAGGAAACAAATTTTCGAAGGGACAGACAGTAGCACTACAGTTGCATTAACCGTTGAAGTTGGAACAAAGCATAAAATAAAAGAATATGATATTAGCAGAATTACTGAAAGCAATCCAGCCACTCCAGGTTATTGGAGATACAGGAGTGGAAATCAAGGAGGTGAACATTGACTCAAGGAAGATTGAGCAAGGACACCTGTTCATGGCCATGCGAGGAACACAGACTGATGGTCATGCCTATATTCCTAATGCCATCGAGAAAGGGGCTGTGGCTGTTCTTTGTGAAGATATCCCCACAGAGCCTAACTCTCATGTCACCTATATCCAAGTGGCTGACAGTGAAGATGCGGTAGGCAAGTTGGCACATGCTTTCTATGGCTACCCTACAGAAAAACTGGAGCTGGTGGGTGTAACCGGTACCAACGGCAAGACCACCATCGCCACCTTATTATATAAAATATTCAGGTACTTTGGCTATAAGGTAGGACTGCTCTCTACCGTCTGCAACTATATAGATGATGAAGCCATCCCCACCGACCATACTACACCCGACCCCATCACACTCAATAAGTTGTTGGGGCGCATGGCAGATGAGGGTTGCAAATATGCCTTTATGGAGGTTAGTTCACACTCTATTGCCCAGAAGCGTATCAGTGGGTTGAAGTTTGCCGGAGGCATCTTCACCAACCTCACTCGCGACCACCTTGACTACCACAAAACCGTGGAGAATTACCTGAAGGCCAAGAAGAAATTCTTTGACGATATGCCTAAGCAGGCTTTCAGTCTGACCAACCTCGACGACAAGAATGGATTGGTAATGTTGCAGAATACGAAGTCGAAGGCCTACACCTATTCCTTGAGGAGTCTTGCTGATTTCAAGGGCAAGGTATTGGAAAGTCATGTGGAAGGAATGCTACTCGACATCAATAACCACGAGGTGGCTGTTCATTTCATTGGTAAGTTCAATGCCAGCAACCTATTGGCAGTATTCGGTGCTTCAGTACTGTTAGGCAAGAGCGAGGAAGATGTACTGGTTGCCTTGAGCACCTTATATCCGGTGGCTGGTCGTTTGGAAACCATCCATTCCCCCAAGGGCATTACGGCCGTTGTTGATTATGCCCACACACCAGATGCATTGGTGAACGTACTGGCATCATTACAGGAAGTAATGAATGGCAAGGGACAAATCATCACCGTGGTAGGTGCCGGTGGCAATCGTGACAAGGGCAAGCGTCCTATCATGGCAAAAGAAGCCGCCAAAGGAAGCGACAAGGTGATTATCACCTCCGACAACCCACGTTTTGAGGAGCCACAGGACATCATCAACGATATGTTGGCAGGTCTTGATGCCAAAGACATGGAAAAAACGATCAGCATCGTTGACCGTAAAGAAGCCATTCGCACTGCCTGCATGTTGGCACAGAAAGGTGATGTGGTGTTAGTGGCAGGAAAAGGCCACGAGGACTACCAGGAAATAAAGGGAGTGAAACATCACTTCGACGACCGTGAGGTACTGAGAGAATTGTTTAAAATCTAAATCTTTACATATAGGATGTTATATTTTGTTTTTGATTGGCTGAAAGAGTTGGATTTCCCTGGAGCAGGTGTATTTGGATATACATCGTTCAGGGCATTGCTGGCAGTGATTCTGTCACTGCTTATATCCAGTATTTGGGGTATTAAGTTCATCCACCTACTGAAGAGGAAGCAAATTACGGAGACACAACGCAGTGCCGACATCGATCCGTTTGGTGTGAAGAAAGTAGGTGTACCAAGCATGGGAGGAGTCATCATTATCTTTGCCATCTTGATACCTTGTCTGCTGATTGGTAAACTCAGTAACGTCTATATGATCCTGATGCTCATCACCACCATCTGGTTGGGTGCTTTGGGCTTTGCCGACGACTATATCAAGATCTTCAAGCGCGACAAGGAAGGCTTGCACGGCAAGTTCAAGATCATTGGTCAGGTAGGTTTAGGTTTTATCGTGGGACTCACCCTCTATCTGAGTCCGCAGGTGGTAATACGCCAGAACATCGAACTGTCCAGACCCGGACAGGAAAAGGTGATTGTACATGCCGCCAAGGAAATCAAGGCCACCCAGACCACCATCCCATTCTTCAAGAGCAATAACCTTGACTATGCCGATGTGATGGGCTTCTTGGGCGACTATGCTCAGACAGGTGGTTGGATTTTGTTTGTGCTGATGACCATCATTGTGGTAACTGCCGTATCCAATGGCGCCAACCTCAACGATGGCATGGACGGTATGGCGACGGGCAACTCGGCCATCATAGGCGTCACGTTGGGCATCCTAGCCTATGTGTCGTCGCATATCGAGTTTGCTACCTATTTAAATATAATGTATATACCAGGCTCCGAAGAATTGGTAGTCTATATCCTGGCATTTGTGGGTGCGTTGATAGGTTTCCTATGGTATAATGCTTATCCTGCCCAAGTTTTCATGGGTGATACAGGTAGCTTGACCATCGGTGGCATCATTGCCGTGATTGCCATCATTATCCACAAGGAGTTGTTAGTACCTATCCTTTGTGGGGTGTTCCTCGTAGAGAACCTGTCGGTCATCCTGCAACGTTATTACTACAAAGCAGGAAAGAAAAAAGGCGTGAAGCAAAGATTGTTTAAGCGCACACCTATCCATGATCATTTCAGAACTGGCATGAACCTGGTAGAGCAAGGATGTAGCGTGAAGTTCCAGAAACCTGAGCAATTGTTGCACGAGGCAAAGATAACCGTAAGATTTTGGATTGTGACGATTGTATTGGCAGCCATCACAATTATTACCTTGAAGATTCGATAATTGAGAATTAAAAATTTAAAGATATGGGAAACGGTCAATCTGTTAAAAGGATCGTTGTTTTAGGAGCAGGAGAAAGCGGAGCAGGAGCTGCCGTACTGGCCAAGGTGAAAGGGTTTGAGACTTTTGTCTCAGATATGTCAACCATAAAACCTAAATACCAGGAGTTGTTAAACCAATATGGCATTGAATGGGAAGAGGGTCATCACACCGAGGAGAAGATTCTCAATGCCGACGAAGTGGTGAAAAGTCCGGGTATCCCCGAAACCGCACCCATCATTGTGAAGCTGAAGCAGCAAGGCACTCCTATCATCTCTGAGATTGAGTTGGCAGGCAGATATACGAATGCGAAGATGGTATGTATCACAGGTTCTAATGGTAAGACCACCACCACCTCACTGATATACCATATCTTCAAGAATGCAGGACTGAATGTGGGCTTAGCTGGCAATATCGGCAACAGTCTGGCACTACAGGTAGCAACAGAGCAACATGATTACTATGTGATTGAGCTGAGTTCCTTCCAACTGGACAATATGTATGATTTCCGTGCCAACATAGCTGTGTTGCTGAACATCACACCCGACCACCTGGACCGCTACGACTTCAAGATGCAGAACTATGTGGATGCCAAGATGCGTATCACACAAAACCAGACGGAAGAGGATGCTTTCATCTATTGGAAAGACGATCCTATCGTAGCCAAGGAACTCGAGAAATATGGCCTAAAAGCCCAACTCTATCCCTTCTCTGCTATCAAGGAAGAAGGCTCTATTGCCTATGCCGATGAAGGAGAGGTGGTTTTCAAAAAGCCCATGGACTTCAACATGGAGCAGGAGAAGTTGGCTTTGAGAGGTGTACATAACCTTTATAACTCTTTAGCTGCCGGTATTTCAGCCAGTGTGGCAGGCATCAGCAAGGAGAACATCCGTCAGGCACTGAGTGACTTTAAGGGTGTGCCCCATCGTTTGGAATACATCACTACCATTCGTGGCGTGAAGTTCATCAACGACTCGAAAGCCACCAACGTCAATGCCTGCTGGTATGCCCTTCAGAGCATGACCACCAAGACCGTACTGATCTTAGGTGGTACCGACAAAGGCAACGACTATACCGAGATAGAAGACTTGGTAAAAGAGAAATGTGTGGGATTGGTTTATTTGGGCGTCGACAACGAGAAACTGCATAAGAGTTTCGACCACCTGGGCATCCCGGTAGCCGACATCCATACAGGCATGAAGGATGCAGTAGAAGCAGCCTTCAAAATGGCCAACATAGGCGATACCGTACTGCTGAGTCCGTGTTGCGCCAGTTTCGATTTGTTCAAGAACATGGCCGACCGAGGCAACCAATTTAGAGAATTTGCAATGGCATTATAAACATGAATCTGATTAACTCCATATTCAAAGGCGACAAGGTCATCTGGATGATATTCCTGATGCTCTGTCTGATATCCATCACCGAGGTGTTCAGTGCATCCAGTACATTGACGTATGGAAGTCAGAGCCATTGGGGCCCCATCACCCAACACAGTATCCTGCTGATGTTTGGTGTATTTATCGTATGGTTCATGCACAGCATCCCTTACAAATGGTTCCGCATCTTCGCCTATCCATTGTTGTTAGGGTCTGTCATCATGCTGGTGGTGGTCATGCTGATGGGCTTTATCTCAGGTGATCGAGTGAACGGTGCCGCTCGTTGGCTCACCTTCTTCGGCGTTGCCTTCCAGCCTTCAGAGTTGGCTAAGATGGCAGTCATCATCCTCACGGCGGCATTTTTGTCAAAAGGACAGACTGAAGAAGGAGCCAGTCCTCAGGCATTCAAATGGATATTGGGTATCACCTTCTTCGTATGCGCCCTCATCGTACCCGAGAACTATTCTACGGGCGCTTTGCTGTTTGGTACCGTGTTCCTGATGATGATCATCGGACACATCCAATGGAGAAAGATTATCACGTTGGGAGGTTCCTTACTAGCCATCGTAATGCTGTTTGTGGGCTTCCTCGCCGTTACACCTGACAATACGTTGGAGCAGATCCCTATGGGTCACCGCTTCACGACAGTAAAACACCGCCTCATGAACTTTGGCGAAGAGAAAGTGCCAGCTGCCAAATACGATATTCAAGGTGATGGTGCTCAGGTAGCCCATGCCCGCATCGCCATTGCCACCAGCAATGTGGTGGGCAAAGGACCTGGCAATTCTGTAGAGCGCGACTTCCTCTCACAGGCTTACTCCGATTTTATTTTCGCCATCATCATCGAGGAACTGGGATTGATAGGTGGAATCTTCGTAGTTTTTCTGTATATTTGCCTATTGATCAGGGCGGGTAAGATAGCCCAAAAATGCGACCGAACATTCCCGGCATTCCTGGTGCTGGGCATAGCGTTGTTATTGGTCATGCAGGCTACCTTCAACATGTGTGTAGCCGTAGGATTGGTACCTGTAACGGGACAACCTTTGCCATTGATCAGTAAGGGTGGAACCTCCACGTGGATCAACTGTGCTTATATCGGCATGATTCTCAGTGTGAGCAGATATACAGCCAAATTGGAGGAGGAAAGAGAAGCCATGGCTGAGGCAACAGCACAGATAGGTGAGCCGATAGAAGGTATGGAGGGAGAAGGCGAAGAGGAGGAAGTCCCTGTCAGTGAGGCACAGACGGCATTTGAGCCTGGCATGAAAGAGGCAAACGACGACACATTGATGGAATAGACATAAAAGCAAGGTTTTATAATATGAAGAAAGTGATGGACAACGGAAATACACCCAGGGTAATAATAAGTGGTGGTGGGACGGGAGGACATATCTTCCCTGCTGTATCCATAGCCAATGCCATCAAGGAACTGCGACCAGATGCAGAGATACTGTTTGTGGGGGCAGAAGGAAGGATGGAGATGCAACGAGTGCCCGATGCTGGTTATCGCATCATCGGTTTACCCATTGCCGGCTTCGATAGAAAACACCTTTGGAAGAATTTTGCCGTATTGGTGAAGATTGCCCGTAGTCAATGGAAAGCACGTAGCATCATCAAGGAGTTCAAGCCCGACATCGCCGTTGGTGTGGGAGGCTTTGCCAGTGGTCCCACGCTAAAGACCGCCTCCATGATGGGCATCCCTACCCTGTTGCAGGAACAAAACTCCTACGCGGGTGTCACCAACAAACTGTTGGCCAAGAAAGCCAAGAGGATTTGTGTGGCCTATGAGGGTATGGAGAAGTTCTTCCCTGCCGACAAGATCATCATGACGGGCAATCCTGTACGCCAAAACCTGCTTGCCCATCAATACTCCAAGGCAGAAGCATTACAAGCCTTCGGGTTCACAGACACAAAGAAAACCATCTTAATATTGGGTGGTAGCTTAGGCGCCAGAACCATCAACCAAACGCTGATGGGTGCCATTGATACCATCAAGGCCAACCCCGACATCCAGTTTATCTGGCAGACGGGTAAGATTTATATTGACGATATCAGACAACAATTGCAAGGGCAGGACATCCCCAACTTATATGTCACCGATTTCATCAAGGAGATGGACAAGGCCTATGCAGCTGCTGATCTGGTAATCTCCAGAGCAGGAGCAGGTTCTATTTCCGAGTTCTGCTTACTGGAAAAGCCTGTCATCCTGGTACCATCGCCCAATGTGGCAGAAGACCATCAGACCAAGAATGCCTTGGCACTGGCCAACAAAGATGCTGCCATTTATGTGAAAGATGCAGAGGCACAAGAGCAATTGATGCCAGTAGCGTTAGAGACGGTGAAAGATGATGCTAAGTTGGCTTCTTTGCAACAGAACATCGCCAAGTTGGCTTTGCCTGACTCGGCCAACATCATTGCAAAAGAGGTATTAAAACTGATTGGAAAATGAAAAAGATAGAAGATATAAAAGCTGTGTATTTCGTGGGAGCAGGAGGTATTGGCATGAGTGCGCTGATTCGTTACTTCCTTTCAAAAAGCAAGGTAGTAGCGGGTTATGACCGCACTCCCTCCGAGCTGACCAAACGACTGATCGAAGAAGGAGCACAGATTCACTATGAGGAGAATGTAGCATTGATTCCTGAGGCTTGTCGTGATAAGGATACCACCTTGGTGGTTTATACGCCCGCCATCCCTCACGACCATGCCGAACTGTGCTACTTCAACGAACATGGTTTCGAGGTAAAGAAACGTTCACAGGTACTGGGTCTCATCACACACGACAGCAAAGGACTGTGTGTGGCTGGTACTCACGGCAAGACCACTACCTCTACCATGCTGGCGCATTTGCTGCATCAGTCGCATGTGGGATGCACAGCCTTCTTAGGAGGCATCTCCAAGAACTACGGCACCAACCTGCTGCTCTCAGCCACCAGTCCTTTCACTGTGATTGAGGCAGATGAGTTCGACCGTTCGTTCCACTGGCTCTCCCCCTATATGAGTGTGGTAACAGCCACCGACCCTGACCACTTGGATATCTACGGCACCTACGAAGCTTACTTGGAGAGTTTCCGTCATTATACCAGTCTGATACAACCAGGTGGTGTGTTGCTGATACATACAGGTTTGGCATTACAACCAAACGTACAGAATGGCGTGAAGACCTATACCTATGCACGCCGTGAAGGTGATTTCCATGCTGCCAACGAACGTATTGGCAATGGTGAGATTTTTATCGATTTCATCGGTCCAGACGTAGAGATCAAGGATATCCAGTTAGGAGTACCCATGAGCATCAACATCGAAAACGGTGTGGCAGCCATGGCCCTGGCACATCTCAACGGTGTGACGGATGAAGAGATTCGTGAGGGGATGAGGAGCTTTGCGGGTGTTGACCGCAGGTTCGACTTCAAGCTGAAGAACGACAAGATAGCACTGCTCAGCGACTATGCCCATCACCCTGCAGAGATTGCACAGAGTGCCAAATCCATCCGTGAGTTGTATGCCGACAGAAAGATTACAGCTGTGTTCCAGCCTCATCTATATACACGCACACGTGATCTATATAAGGAGTTTGCCGCAGCACTGTCGTTGTTCGACGAGGTCATCCTCACCGAGATCTACCCTGCCCGTGAAGAGCCTATCCCTGGCGTTACGAGCGAACTGATCTACGACCTCTTGCGACCAGGCATCGAGAAGACCCTGTGCAAGAAAGACGAGGTGGCCAAGTTACTGGCACAAGGAGGCCGACAGGTAGTCATCATCTTAGGAGCAGGCGACTTGGACAACAAAATGGACGAATTTAAGCAAATACTTGAGCAATCATGAGCATTAAAATGAGAATATTGCTGTCTTTGGTGATGCTGCTGATCATCGCCTATCTCTGCACCGCCTTCACCTTCTTCAACAAGAAGCCGGTAGGGAGGTTGTGTACCGAGATAGAAGTAACCACCAAAGATTCCACATTCTCCGACTTGTTCACGGCACGTAGCATCACCGACATCCTGAAGCAGAAGAAGCTGAACCCTGTTGGCAAGGACATTGATAGTGTAAGTACGTTGCTCATGGAACGCGAACTCAGTCAGAACCCGTTGATTGACAATGTGGAATGCTACAAAACCCCTAGCGGTAAGATACGCATCGACATCAGTCAGAAAACACCTGTTCTGCGAGTGTTCAACAGCTATGGTGAAAACTTCCTGGTGGACAACAAAGGCAGTATCATGCCGCTGGTAGCCAGCAATGCCTTCCATTTGCCGGTGGTGACCGGACAAGCGTCAAAGTCCTTCTGTGCAGGCAAGCTGTATGAGTTGGGAGTTTTCCTCCAGCACGATGCTTTCTGGAAAGCACAGGTGGAGCAAATCAATATTGTGAGTGGGGGCAACATAGAAATTGTACCACGTGTGGGCAATCACATTATCTACCTGGGGCAGTTGGACGACTATACCAGCAAACTGCGACGAGTGGAGAAGTTCTACACCAAGGCACTTAACAAGATTGGCTGGAACAAATACGAACGTATCAACGTAGAACTGAGTAACCAGATTATTTGTACGAGAAGAAAATAAATCTTTATATATATGGCAACAACAGAATTTATTGCGGCTATTGAATTAGGGTCATCCAAGATTACAGGCATCGCTGGCAAGCGTGATACCGACGGTAGTATCTCCGTGCTGGCTTTCGCACAGGATGACGCCTCACAATTTGTGCATAAAGGTGTGATATTCAATATCGACAAAGCCGCTAGTGCACTGAGTGACATCATTATCAAGCTGGAAACCCAGCTTCGTAATTCTACTATCGCCAAAGTATATGTTGGTATTGGAGGAAGGAGCATGCGTACTATTGAGAACCAGGTGAGCCGAATCGTTGAGGGCGAGGAGAAGATTTCCGAGGAACTGGTATTCTCAATGAGCGACGAGAACCTAGCATTCCCTTATGATGAATTCGACATCCTGGATGTAGAGCCGCAGGAATACAAGATCGACAACCGTTTGGTGGCCGACCCTGTGGGCGTGGCTGGCAAGGATGTTACAGCTCGTTTCCTTAATATCGTGGCTAAGAAGATGGTAAAGAAGAACCTCGAGCTGTCGTTACAGCAAGGCCATGTCAAGGTGGCCGAACTGTTGTTGGCTCCTAAGGCACTGGCCAATGCCCTACTCACCGAATCCGACCGCCGTTTAGGTTGCGCTTTGGTGGATATAGGTGCCGAGACCACTACCGTCAGCATTTACAAGAACAATATCCTGCGTTACCTCACCGTCATACCATTGGGTGGCAACAATATCACCCAAGACATCGCTTCACTGCAGATGGCCGACGAAGACGCCGAGCAGTTCAAGGTGCTCTATGGCGATGCTTTGGTAACCGACGAAGATATCGACAAGAACGAAGAATATGTACTGGACAACGGTCATGCCCTCTCGAAAGACCTGTTGGGTGACATCGTCTCAGCCCGTGCAGAAGAGATCCTCATCAATGTATGGAACCAGATTCAGCAATCAGGCTATCAGGACAAGCTTACGGCAGGTGTGTTCTTCACCGGTGGTGGCAGTAACCTCAAGAACACCGAAGAAGTGTTCAAGAGAATCTGCCGTGACGACCGCATGAAGATCAAGACCGTCAAGTTTATCCCAGATGTGGTAAGAGGTTATGGCAATGACATCAAGCGCAACGGTACCCTCTGCACCCTGTTCGGTTTGTTGCTGGCAGGCAAGGAAAACTGCAGTGAAGACAAACCCGAGCCTGTGGAAGAAAAACCGGTCATCCCTCCAATGGGACAAACCGATATGTTTGCCAATGACGAGACGCTCAAGGAGCAGGAAGCCAAGATCCTGGCCGACAAAGCTGCTGAGGAAGAGCGCCAACGCCTGCTCAGGGAGAGTGAAGAAGAGAAGAAACGCAGGGCAGAAGAGGCAGAGCGTAAACGCTTGGAGCGTGAACGTAAGAAGAACAGCTTCTTCACCCGCGTCAAGAAAGGCTTTGATAACCTGTCGGGTGAGCTGTTTGGCTCCGAGGACACCAGCGATAGTATGAACTAAAGAAATACAATCATTATGGAAAATATACTACACTTTGATTTTAATACCGACACCAACGAGACCCCTAAAATCATCAAGGTCATCGGTGTGGGTGGTGGTGGCGGTAACGCCGTAAAGCACATGTATCAGGAAGGTATCCATGATGTTACCTTCGCCCTCTGCAACACCGACTTGCAGGCACTGCGCCAGTCGGAGATTCCTATCAAGATACAGCTGGGTCCCAAGACCACCCAAGGTTTGGGTGCCGGCAACGACCCCAGGGTAGCTCGTGAAGCCGCCGAAGAGAGCATCGATGACATCCGTAACCTGCTCGACGACGGTACCCAGATGGTGTTTGTCACCGCAGGTATGGGAGGTGGAACAGGTACTGGTGCTGCTCCTGTAGTGGCACGAGTAGCCAAAGAGATGGACAAGCTGACCGTAGGTATAGTCACCATCCCGTTCCTCTTCGAAAAGAACCGCAAGATCATGCAGGCCCTCGAGGGTGTGGAGGAGATGCAGAAGAATGTTGACGCCCTGCTGGTCATCAACAACGAGCGTCTGCGTGAGATCTATACCGATGGCATTACCACCATGCGCGAAGCCTTTGCCAAGGCCGACGATATCCTGTCCGTTGCCACCAAGAGCATTGCCGAGATGATTACCATGGAAGGTAATATCAACCTCGACTTCCGCGATGTGAAGAAAATCCTCAAGAACGGTGGCGTGGCCATCATGTCAACGGGTATTGCCAGCGGCGAACGCCGACTGAAGCATGCCATCGACGATGCCTTGAAATCACCGTTGCTCAACGACAACGACATCTCTAAGGCCAAGAAGATCCTGTTCAACATCTCATGGAGTCAGGACTCACCGTTGCTCATCGAAGAGACCAACGAAATCGACAGCTTCATGGAGAGCCTCGACAAGAACATTGAGGTCATCTGGGGTGAGGCCGAAGACCCATCACTGGGCGATAATGTCAAGTTCACCGTACTGGCCACCGGGTTTGGTTCATCCAGCATCCCAGGCATGGAGCAACTCCAACAGCAACGCTCGAAGGAAGAGCAGGAAGCCCAGGAAGAACGTGAGCAACAGGAGCAGGAGCGCATCGACCGCATCTACGGTCGTAACACGCAGAAGAAACGTCCTCACCACCTGCCTTACGTACTTACTGCCGATGATTTCGACAATGACGAACTCATTCAGGCCATTGAGAACAGTCCTACTTACCTGCGCAACCGCACCACCCTCAACCAGTTGAAGGAAAAGTCGGTAGAGGTAGAGAAGCCAGCTGATGACACACCTATCACCGATGGCGATGGCATTATACATTTTGGATAATAAAATTGAGAATTATATGTTATTCGATCAAGTAAGCAAAGATATTATCGCTGCCATGAAGGCACACGATAAAGTAGCGCTGGAAACCCTGCGCAACATCAAGAAAGTATTCCTCGAGGCCAAGACAGCCCCAGGAGCCAACGACACCCTGGAAGATGCCGACGCCCTGAAGCTCATCCAGAAACTGGTAAAGCAGGGCAAGGATGCCGCCGAGATTTACAGTCAGCAGGGCCGTGCCGACCTGGCTGATGCCGAACTGGCACAGGTGAAGGTGATGGAGACCTACCTGCCCAAGCCATTGACCGACGAAGAGCTCACCGAAGCCGTTAAGCAAATTATTGCCGAGACAGGTGCCACCAGCATGAAAGATATGGGCAAGGTCATGGGCATCGCTTCCAAGGCACTGAGTGGCAAGGCAGAAGGCCGACTCATCTCCGCCAAGGTAAAAGAGCTCTTGAGCTGATACTTAGCTAACATACTAAAACTAGCAAGGTTTGTACCAAAAAAACTGTACAAACCTTGCTTTTATTATATGTTTGCATTACCTTTGTCATACCATTAACCTTAAAATAATACCTGCAGGATATGAAAACTAACAGAAGAAATTTCCTGAAAAGCCTTGGCGGACTGGCCCTGTTTACCATCGTGCCACGTCCTGTGTTGGGCATGGGCTATATGGCTCCGTCCGACCAACTGACCAAAGGCATCATCGGTGTAGGCGGCATGGGTAGAGGTCACGTCAACTACGGAGGCACCCGCTTGGTAGCCATCTGCGACGTCGATCGCAACCACCTCGAGGCAGGCAAGAACCTCGTCAAGGAAAGCATTGCCACCTACCATGATTTTCGCGAGTTGATTTATGACCCCAATGTTGACATTGTTCACATCGCCACACCTCCTCACTGGCATGGCCTGATGAGCATCGAGGCAGCCAAGGCCGGTAAGGACATCTGGTGCGAGAAACCAATGACCCGCACTATTGGCGAAGGCAAGCGTGTGGTAGAAACCGTACAGCAGTTCGGTCGCATGTTCCGTCTGAACACCTGGTTCCGTTTCACCGACCAGTTCTATGGTTTGGGCACTACCGTCAAGCCGTTGAAGAAACTGGTACAGAGCGGTTTGCTGGGCTGGCCGTTGAAGGTCACCATCAGCGCTCACACCGGCTTTAACTGGAAGTTCTACTGGGTAGGCAAGGAAGACCTCGAACCAATGCCTATCCCTGCTGAGCTCGACTACGACATGTGGTTAGGTCCGGCACCCGAGAAACCTTACAACCCACACCGTGTGCACCAGACCTTCCGTGGTTACTGGGACTACGATGCCGGTGGTTTGGGCGATATGGGTCAGCACTATATCGACCCTGTACAGTATATCTTAGGCAAGGACGACACCAGTCCTGTGAAGGTAGAAGTGGATGCTCCACAACAGCATCCCGACGCTGTAGGCACTTGGCGCAGCATCACCTACACCTATGCCGACGGTTGTCAGATTGTACTGTGGGGTGGCGACTACGGCAACCCCGATACGCCATACATCGCTGGTCCGAAGGGCAATGTCTATAAGAACTTCGTCTGCGACATCCCCGACTGGGAGAAGAAGTTGGCCGAGTATCCAGACCCAGAGCCTCAGGTAACCGACTTCATGGAGAGTGTTCGCACCCGCAAGCCGTTTGCCCTCAACGAGACCAAGGGCTTCCGCTCGGCTACCATCGTCAACATGGGAGCCTGCGCTTTGCGCCTGAACCGAACCCTCGAGTTCGACCCCGTGAAGCTGCAGTTCATCAACGACGATGCCGCCAACCGTCTTATCAACCAACCTATGCGTGGTGAATGGAAATTATAAAAATGAACATTATGAAAAAACATATTCTCTTTATAACATCCCTCTTGGTGAGCTGTTTGCTGCTGGCGCAAGGCCCTGCCAACCGCACAGCCAAGACCGTAGCAGCCGATGTGTTGGCACAGATGCCTGCACAGAACCAAGAGACCTTCAATAGCCTGATGAACGACCTGGCCAACAGTGGTGAAGAGGGCATCCTCATCCTCACCCAGATGCTCAAGGCCCCCGGTCAGGGCAGCAATGCCCAAGTGGAATATGCACTGAGCGGCCTCACCGCCTATGTCAGTGCCCCTGGTCGTGAAGCCCAGCAGGCAGTAGTGTTGTCAGCCCTCAACAAGGCAGCAGCACAAGCCACCAACACCACCATAAAGGCGTTCCTCGAAAACCAGGCCAGCATGCTGAACCGTCCGTATGCTATGGCAGAAACAGTAACCCCAGCCTTAGCCATTGCCCAGCGCAACGCCAAGGCAGCCCTCAAGAGCGGCAAGCAGCAAGACCGCATCAAGGCCATGCTGGCAGTCATGAGCCAGTTGTCAGCCAACGATGCCCAGAAGACAGCCCTGGCTGCCCTCAAGGATGGCAACAAGGACTACCGCAACGCATTGCTCAGCGCTGTGTCCGACAAGGCCGACAAGGGTTTCTACAACACCCTGGCAAAGACCGTGCTCAAGGCGAAGCCCGATGTGCAGGCCGACATCCTCAACTTCCTCGCTGCCGAAGCCGACAAGAGTGCCGACAAGCGCAACCTGGTGAAGAACTCAGAGGCTAAGTGGGACAATCCTACCATGAACATCCTGCACAACTTCGTCAAGACCAGTGGCAACTACGATATCGTAGAAGCAGCCGTGAGCGCCCTGCGCAATATCGGTGATGCTTCTTCCATCCCTGTCATTGCCTCTCTGCTGAAAAAGTCAGACAGCAAGTATATCGACCTGGCACAGGCAGCCCTAGCCTCTTTCGGTGGCAAGATCAACAGCGACGTGGCCAAGGTCATCAGCGATGCCTCTCCGGCAGGAAAGATTGCCGGCATCGAGCTGCTGGCAGGCCGCAAGGCTACCGTCAACCTGGGCACCGTACTGGCACAGACCGACAATGCCGACGCCAACGTCAAGGCAGCAGCCCTCAAGGCACTGAAAGACCTGGTAAGTCAGCAGGACTTCACTAAGATGTGCGGCTTGCTCGAAGATGCGAGCGCCGATGCTTACCAACCTCTGCAGCAAGCCATCTACGCTACCCTGGCTGGTCAGACCCCCGCACAGCAGGTACAGGCCATCAGTCAGCGCATGAACCAGGCAGGTACGGGCAAGGGCTATCTCTACTACCCCGTATTGGCAGCTACCGGTGATGCCAAGGCACTGAGCACCATCGTGGCAGGCTTATCTACTGGCACACAGGCATCTCGCGATGCAGCCTTCCAAGCCCTACTCACCTGGTCAGGCACCGAGGCAGCCCCCTATCTCTATAACATCGCCAAGCAAGCTACGGGCGACACCTTCGACAAGGCATTAGACCGTTACATCGACCTGGGTTCATCTGAGAGCCTCACAGGCGAGAACCAGCTACAGATGCTGCGCCAAGCCATGGAGCTGGCCAAGACCGACAAACAGCGCATCAAGATTCTCGAGAAGGTAGATAAGACTGGTACCTTCCTGGGCATGATGATGGCAGGTGAATACATCAATACCCCTGCTTTGCAACAAACAGCTGCTACTGCTGTCATGGACATTGCCGTAGCTCATCCAGAGTATAATGGTGCCAACACCCGTGCCCTGTTGAACAAGGTGGTAGAGGTACTGAGTGGTGGCGATGCCGACTACTTCAAGCAGAACATCAAGAAATACCTCGAGGAGAACCCAGCCGACGAGAAGGGCTTCGTGAGCATCTTCAACGGCAAGGACCTCACTGGTTGGAAGGGCTTGGTGGAAGATCCTATCAAGCGTAGCAAGATGAAACCCGCACAGCTGGCCAAGGAGCAGATCAAGGCCGACGAACAAATGCGCAAGGACTGGATAGTAGAAGACGGTTCGCTGGCATACGTGGGTACAGGCTACGACAACCTCTGCACCGCCAAGCAGTATGGCGACTTCGAGATGCTGGTAGATTGGAAGCTCGATCCTAACGGTCGTGAGCCAGATGCAGGCATCTACCTCCGTGGTTCGCCACAGGTACAGATCTGGGATACCGCCCGTGTGGATGTAGGTGCCCAGGTAGGCTCTGGCGGCTTGTATAACAACAAGAAGAACAAGGACATCCCATTGGTAGTGGCCGACAACCCATTGGGCGAGTGGAACTCGTTCTACATCAAGATGGTGGGCGACCGTGTAACGGTGAAACTCAACGGCATCCTCGTGGTGGATGACATCATCCTCGAAAACTACTGGGATCGTAACCAGCCTATCTTCCCCATCGAGCAGCTCGAGTTGCAGGCACATGGCAGCAAGGTATGGTTCCGCAATATCTACGTCAAGGAGCTCAAGCGCACCGAGCCGTTCCAGCTCTCTGAGCAAGAGAAGAAAGACGGCTTCAAGGTACTCTTCGACGGTACCAACATGTATCAGTGGACAGGCAACACTGTTGACTACACCATCGAAGACGGTACCATCAGCATGAACCCCAGCAAGGCATTTGGCGGCAACCTCTATACCGTTGACGAATATGCCGACTTCATCTACCGCTTCGAGTTCAAGCTCACCCCAGGCGCCAACAACGGCGTAGGCATCCGCACCCCTATGGAAGGCGATGCTGCCTATGTAGGCATGGAGATACAGATCCTCGACTGCGAGCATCCTATCTATAGCAACATTACCCCGTTGCAGCACCACGGTTCGGTCTATGGCATCATCCCCGCCAAGTCCGATCACCACAGTGCTTTCAAGCCGGCAGGCGAGTGGAACGAGGAGGAGATCTACGCCAAGGGTGACTATATCCGTGTCACTGTCAACGGACAAGTCATCAACGAAGGCAATATCCGTGAGGCCACCAAGAACGGTACCGCCGACAAGAAGGAACACCCGGGCCTCTTCAACAAGAAAGGTCACATCGGCTTCCTCGGTCACGGCTCACATGTACAGTTCCGCAATATCCGCATCAAGGAACTGAAGTAACAAGAGGGCAACCCCTCTGACAAGTGGGGCTACACCCCTCGACAAACAACAGCAATGGCTGCATCTATCCAGGTGCAGCCATTGTTTTTTGCTGTTTTTCAAATGAGGCTCGGAGGCGCTGAGGCTCGGGCAAACCAATTCTTAAAGGTTTAAGAAAAAAGATAAACTCAAAAATTACCTTTATTTTTGCAGCACGAAAAAACAAACAGAATGAGAAAAATATACTATATGAAAAGACAGAGACAAATACCAATGGATATGGACATCGATTGGGGAAAGAGGGTGGAAATGATTCAATTCGAGGAAGAGGAAAAATGCACCTTCGGTGCTCTTGACGCCATCGTCACATTGGCCGAGCAGAGCAGATTATCCGATGAGTTCTGGAAACATGCAGAGCCCTATGTCAGTTATGTATCCCAAAAACAAGGCATCAACAAAATACAGAGTGTGTTGCTGGCCCTTATTACAGAGTGCAGTTCCGACGAGCAGAGGGTGCAAACCACCGACTTGGCCGAAAAGCTGGCTTGTAACAACCTCGACGTCATGCGGTATCAAAGGGATTTGAAAGACCTCCTCAGGCGCGGGTTCATCTACTACACCAGCAAGTACCACCCCTGTGGCTACTGCACCACGCCACAGGCCTTAGATGCTTTCATCAATGACGAAACCTACCAGCGTCCGTCAATGGCCAATGCTGACGGAGTGATCCTGTTCAAGCATTTCTTCAACATCACCCACAGGTTGTACGAAGAACAACTGACACACGAGCTGATGTTCATGGAGGTGGAAGAGCTCTTCAACCAAAACCCCAACCACCCCTATGTCAAGGCATTGCGTAAGTACAAACTGTCCCTCCAAGACCAGGTGGTGGTAACCAGCTTCTGCCGACATCTCATATTCGACGGTAATGCCAACATTGACGGTCCACACTACCTATACCTGTACGAAGACATTATCAAGTTCACTCATTTCACGGGCGAGACACTGGAAGAGAAATCACCACAGCTCATCAAGAAAGGACTCATAGAACATGCATGCAACAATGGTATGAAGGAGTTAGATGAGTTCCGCCTCACCACGAAGGGCCGTGAGAGTTTGTTGAAGGGGTTCAATGTCAAGAACAACGATGAAGACAGTCACATGCTTGTCATCGAGAACGACGACATCAAGCAGAAGCCACTCTTCTTCAACACCGCCACCACCGCCCAGTACCATGAGTTGGGCGACCTGATGAGCGAGGGCCACTACCAGGACATCCGCCAACGCCTGGCCGAGAAAGGCATGCGATGTGGCTTCACCTGTCTGTTCTATGGTAGTCCTGGCACAGGCAAGACCGAGATGGCACTGCAACTGGCACGCCTCACAGGCCGTGACATCATGCAGGTGAACATTGCCGAGATGAAGAGCATGTGGGTAGGTGAGAGCGAAAAGAATGTGAAGCAGTTGTTCGACCGCTACAGAGGAATGGTAAGACACTCCAAGATCGCCCCTATCCTCCTCTTCAACGAGGCCGATGCCATCATCAGCAAGCGTTCCACCCATGTAGAACGAGCCGTTGACAAGATGGAGAACTCCATTCAGAACATCATTCTGCAAGAGATGGAAAACCTCGATGGCATCATGATAGCCACCACCAACCTCGAGCAGAACCTGGACGCCGCTTTCGAGCGCCGTTTCCTCTACAAGATACGCTTCGAGAAACCAGAGTTAGCTCAGCGTCAGGCCATCTGGCGCTCCATGCTACCCCAAGTGGAGCCACGGTTCATCGAGCCATTAGCCGCCAAATACGACTTCAGTGGCGGACAGATTGAGAACATCTCTCGCAAGTTGGAGATTGACAGCATCCTCTACGGCGAAGAGGCAAGCATGCTTAAGCTCGAGCAGTTCTGTCAAGACGAGGTCTTGAGCCGTCGCAACACCCGTCCTATCGGCTTTGTCAACTAATGTACTAACATAAAACTAAAGGATATGAGATTTTTCAAAGAATATTTCGGCATTATCTGGGAGTTCAACTCCATCAAAGAGTTCATCGACTTCAACCTAGGCAGGTTGGTCGGAACCATCATAGGTTATATTATAGTTATTATCCTGGCCCTCATGGTCTTCGGTTGGATCATGGGTTAATTAAAGTAAGATTATGAAGAAACAATGCATATTGGTAATACCCGACTTGCACGGGCGTGATTTCTGGAAGAAGCCGTGTGAGGAACTAGTGGACAAAGTAGATGATATTGTGTTCCTGGGTGACTACCTCGACCCCTATCCCTATGAGCAGATATCCAGGAAGCAAGCCTTCAAGAACCTCGACGAGGTGTTAGCTTTCAAGCAGGATCATCCCGACAAGGTGACACTGCTCATCGGCAACCACGACCTGCACTACATGTATAAGGACATGCCCCCTTGCAGTCGTTACGACGAAGCTTTTGCCTTCATGGCCGAAGAGAAGTTTGCCCAAGCCGCAGGTCTCTTCCAGTTGGCCTATGCCTGTGAGTTGGGTGACCAGCACTATCTGCTAACCCATGCCGGTGTAACGTCCAGCTGGTACCAGGCACATCAGCAAGAGATAGGAACCCTCACAGCAGATAGCCTCAACGCCCTGTGTACCCCTGAGAAATGCAGTGAAGCCTTGCACGATGTAAGTCCCTACCGAGGCGGTTATTCAACATGTGGCTCGCTCGTGTGGAGCGATGTCAGAGAGATGAGACAGGAAGAGATTATCAGGCATCACATCAAGGGCATCTTCCAAGTGTTTGGTCACACCCAGCTCGAAGCCCCCTTCATCAGTCACACCTTTGCCTGTCTCGATTGTCGTCGTGCCTTCCTCCTCGATGGCACCAATTTCAAAGAAGTGTAATCAAAACAATGTATATCATGGAAAATAAGAAAGTAAACTACGCCGAGTACGAGGGCAAGTATGATGAGAGCATTAAGGAAATGATGGAGTCGGAACCTGAGAGTATTGATGTGGAAACCATGAGAGAAAACCTCTATGGTTATACTTTTACCAAAGAATATGCTGAAGGAGAGATTTCAGATGAGTTGTCAATGGATTACTGGCAAGATCAAGACTTAGAGAATTTTGATGATGATGAACTGTTTGGTTCTCCTTCACCAGATTTTGAAGACATCCTCCTTCCAGAGGATGCAGAAGGGCCTTATTTCTTTGTATCACCCCAAGAAGAACTACTGTTGAAAGCCATTGACAGCACCGGAGATGGGTTGACCCCAGAGACCGCTTTGTGTGTGATTGACGTTTACCAAGAGTATGAATACATCGATAGAGTGGTAAAATACTGTACCATGCAAGTCATCCAACAAAGTGTCAATAATGGCATCGATTGTTTGGAACTCCAAGACGTAGATGGAAGCAGAGTTAAACTCTACTTCAACATAAAGCGCCGTTTTGAAGTAGGATATTAAAAACCTTATTTTAAGAACTCTAGAAACTTCATGGCATCGGCAGGCAAGGTATAATCCAGCTTGCCGTTGTCACGGAGTTCCATAAGGAGGCGGCCAAGAAGACTAGGACCAACAAAGTTGTCATCTTGCAGCTTTACTCCCCATGCATCAGGATTCTTTTTGGTAAAGTTGGTCTGGTCTTCCACAATGATTTTGCCCTTTGAACGCTCCAACTCATTACGAAACAATTCGCTTTGCTCATATTTCTTGGTGAGACAAAACTTCATAGCATCGATAATCATCTTGCCCCAGTCCTCACGTCGATGCGTCTTTTCCCAATGCTTGGTAGTCATCTTGGGATTACCTTTCTTATAATATATAGCCTTGACAGGTTCTTCGTCCTTGAATTTCATTAACTGGAAAAGGCGTTCACAGGTATCGAAAGAAACGCCATCAACAACGATGGGTGTATGACCGAAGTTGCTGAAGATGCCCCATTCTTCATCTATCTTGTGAATTCTTATACACTCAGTAGCAGGATAAGTCTGTATACCCCAATACTCTGGGTAATTCTCGTGAATGAAATCTGATATGCTATAGAAACTCATCAACGTTGGCTTTAGAAACTGTTTAAGGGTATTTCTTTCTCAGAGCCCTCAACAAGTTGGAATTTCTTAGGGTCAAGCTCAACCTTGTCGATGCGGACAATACGGATCTTGTCAATGTTCAGCACCACACGGTTGGTCGGACCATCAGGGTTAGTCTGAGCCTGTGGCCAAGCAAAATACTCCAAACCTATCTCACTGAAGAACTTGGATGCAGCTTTCTCTGCATCAAGATCAGCACTGCCAACAAGCTTTTTTACAGTACCCTCTTTGCCAATCAGACGGTTACCCACATATTTGCGGAAAAGTTTACCGACACCTTTAGCCTCATCTGGTATTAGCTCACCAAGGGCTTTCTCTGTCCGCTCAATGATGGACGGATGCACAGGTCGGGTAGAGAAGAGATGGTTATCCTCTGTCAAATCAGGAATCTCCAAGGTATAGACATAGTAGTCTGTCCGCTCCGGACGTTTCTTGTTATACGCATAGTGAGCGGCAGAGGTATATACCTCCGTCACATATGTTCCGAATCCAAATTTAGCCTTTCCATCGCCTTCTAAGGCATGAGCAATGTCGAACTGCTTGAAAAGCACAGATGTCCCGTGGTAGAATGTTTCCATATTATTAAAGTAGTGATACCGTATCCTCCTTTATTTACAAAGATAGGAACTATTTTTAATACCTACAGCATAAACTACAGCATAAAAATACTGTTTTTTACAACATAATTTCCAAAGATACCCTCACTAATGTTTGCAGTTGCTCAATCCAATTCTTAAAGGTTTAAGAACTCAGGATAATTTTCATATTCTTAATATTTTTGCAGCACCAAACCCAAAGGAATGGTTCCTAGGGTAACAATAAAAAGGAATACTATGGAAAGAATTTTTGAAGAAAACGGACTGAAGGGTGTTGAATGGAATGGAAAGAAGATGTTTCCTCCTATGTTTGAGGATGTTGAAGATGTGAATGAATACTCTTTCTTGGGAGTGTTTGTCTCTGGCACCATGGGTGGCAAGAAGGGCGTGATGGCCTACGACTATATGTCAGAAGACATGGGTATCTCTCGCATTGCGCAGGTGGTACCTTTTGAATATGACGATGTGTTCGTTGTACAAGAGTTTAGCAATTTCATTGTTGTCACTAAGAATGGCAAGCGTGGACTCTACAACATCGGTGGGAAGAAACTGCTCGAGTGCGAATACGACAACATTATACCGAATATCATACCTGGTGAATACCTCGAGGAGTTGCTGGGTGAGTATTATTCACACTCATTTGCACTCACAGAGAAAGACGGTAAACATGGCTTGGTTTTCTGGAGTTACTATAACAAAGATGACAATAAAGTACCCGACTACTTCGTAGTTGAGCCTCAGTTTGATAACATCTCACAGATTTGGCACAACCACGATGAGAGTGACCAACACTTCAGGTTCCAAGCCGACCTTGGTGACGATCACTACCACATCAATGACAAAGCCAAAGTGACTTTGAAAGGAAAGAAACAAAGCTGCTCATTCATCAAAGGATGTTTCCTTGAACAGACACCTCCTCCAACTTATATGCTATTGTAACCGTGATTGTTAATAACTACATCATTACTCAGACCTTTCTGAGTTGGGATGACCTCTGTTTCGGAGGCGAGCTGGTGTTGCCACGTTTTCAGCTGACCAACTGTTTCAATGTGCTGGGGCACATTGAGATTCCAAGCGATGACACTAACAATACCGTCATCAGCATCAGCAGGCAGTATGACTACACACAACATCAGCTCGACAACATCATGGTGCACGAGATGATCCACTACTATCTATATATGGTAGGCCGTGACACTCGTTGCACCCATGGCAAGGAGTTCAAGAAAATGGCAAAAGATATCAACTCCAAATTTGGCTTGCATGTTGAACAATATGTTGACATTAGCCACATGAAGCTCCGCAAGGACTACTCCAAACTCCACAAATTCTTCAGCTTTCTGGAATGGCTGGAATTTGCCAACTAACCTCCTATCCCCCCACCGTCTGTGAAGATAGTGGGGGTTACTTTACAAATGCCATCCAAAACTTGGAAATCCCATAAAAAATCACTTTATTTGTGTGACCTTTGCTAAAGGTCGTTTGTTATTGAATCTAATACCCCATTAATATGACACCAGAAGAGAAACAACAGGAAGCTGAAAAACTATATTGGAAAGCTAGAGGATACAAAGACGAGAAAGATTATCCTAACGCCATCAAGTATTATGAAGAAGCCATAGCCTTGGGACATGCAAGGGCGCTGAATGGATTGGGACTGATGTATCTGGAGGGTCTGGGTGTCGAGAAAGATTATCAGAAAGCATTATCGTTGTTTCAAGAATCATACGAAAATGGTTGGATTGGTGCACTTGGCAATATGGCCCACTGCTACATAAGTGGACTGGGTGTAGAGGTTGACACGAAACATGGCATTGAATTGTTAGAACAAGCTGCACAACAAAACAATAAGTTCGCGATTAAGAGACTTGCTGATATATATAAGAAAGGTGAAGTTGTACCTTCTGACTTACAGAAACATTTTGATTATACCATGAAGTTGGCGGAACTAGGAGATTCTGAAGCCATGTGTCAATTAGCCGATTATTACCGATATGGGAACTTAGGCAAATATTTGCGAGCTGACATAGAAAAGTGTCTCTTCTGGTATAACAAAGCCGCCAATTTGAAAAACGAAGATGCCCTTCTTGCACTAGCTGAGCTCCATTTAGAAGAGGATAACTTAGATATTGATATAGATGTAGAAAAAGCCATCTCCTACTACGAAAGGGCCATAGAAATTGGTTCTACGGAAGCTATGAATGAATTGGGTAATCTTTATTATTTTGGCGAGAAAGTAGATAAAGATTATAACAAGGCAGTAAAACTCTATCGCAGAGCAGGTGAAATGGGAAATGCAAATGCTCTTGACAACTTAAGTATATGCTATCATAATGGTTCTGGTGTACCATGCGATCTAAAAAAGGTTGCAATTTACGCCAGAAAGGCAGCCGAGTTAGGTTGTATAGATGCCATGCATAATCTTGGCTATTGCTATCATTATGGTTTGGGTGTTGAGCTAAATATTATTGAAGCCATAAAATGGTATGAAAGAGCTGCAGAAGCTGGGAATGCTATGTCTTTGCATGCTTTAGCTTTGATATATCAACAAGGAAAGGGTGTTGATATAGATACAGAGAAAACCTTGCACTATTATCAATTAGCTGCAGATCATAAATATGCTGTAGCTTATTTATATCTTGGGTTTGCTTATGAACATGGGACAAATGTTGACACTGATTTAAATAAAGCCAAAGAGTATTACCAAAAAGCCTTTGATCAGTTTAATGACGATTATTTAAATGGTGATTATGAAGCTTGTTATAGAATCGGTGAATTATACTTTTATGGTTATCCTTTAATAGACATATCAAAAGACTATCGACTGGCTGTTGATTGGTATAAATGTGCTGCTGAGCATCATATAGCTATGGCTGAGAATAAGTTGGGTTTGTGCTATTATTTTGGATTAGGTGTTGGCCAAAATTATGAAATGGCAACAAGCTATTATGAGAAGGCAGCTCAAAAAGGCGATATGTTTGCTATAGATAATTTGGGCAGTTGTTATCTGTTAGGCAGAGGAGTTGATAGAAATCTGCATAAAGCTGCTGAATTAATTAGTAAAGCTGCACAACTTGGCAACCCCAACGCACAGAACTCTTTAGGATCAATGTATCTGAAGGGTGAGGGGGTTGAACAAGATTACCAAAAAGCGGTATATTGGTTGAAAAAAGCATGTGATGCAAATTATTTAGAAGCTTTCGGTAATTTAGCTGAGTGCTATATGAATGGTTGGGGAGTGGAAAAAGATGAAAAGAAAGCATTCTCTTTGTATCAACAAGGTGCTAATTTGGACGATTTGAAATCCAAGGTTTCTTTGGCCGAGTGTTATATCAATGGCATCGGCACCAATACGGATTATCATAAAGCAGTAGTATTGCTTCAAGACATTTGTAGTCAAGAACAAGAATATAAGGAGAAAAATGTTCCTACTCAATGGACGGAAAACTTAAACAATATATATATATCTAACCAGTTAGATGAAATCTTTATCCCATATTATGCCAAAGCCTACTACCTCTTGGCTCACCTATATTATTCCGGTAACGGAGTAAAGGAGGATCCCAATGAAGCCATCCGTTTGCTGAATGTAGCAGAAAATTTGGGACATAAAGACGCTACAGAATTTAGGGATAAGATTATATCAGAGGTTGAGCATTCAATTATAGAAGAAGTGGTTGATAGTTATATGGAAATCCGCTTATTCAAACACCGTAGAGAGGGAGCATTGGGTAGAATGGGTAAGTATGCAATTATTCTTCATCATTCTAATGGAAGTGAATCAGAAGTGTTTTTTCTTCAAGAAAGGTCGAAATTCATGTATTTATTGCTACTAATAACCACAAAATATAAAACTCATATTAGCACTAAGTTTTTCTACCTCAAACGCAATGAGCTTGTAGAACTCGCAAGACAATTGGCAGTAGATGAAAACAGTTACGGAAAATGGATTGATGAATTTATCTATATTAATGGTGTTTTCGATAATGATGGTTATTCTCAAGGAGCAACTGGTATCAAAGATAGTTTGAAAAATAAAAAAAATAAATTAACTCCAGAGGAGATAAAAACATATATGAGAAAATATATTCCAAAAGGACCTGTTGGATCGTTTAGTTTCTTGGAACTTACTCCAGAACAAATTGAAATACCGTCAGAGCTTAATTGGTTTATTAACAGTGGACTGCCAACAATAGACCAACAATTAAAGACCCGTATACCATTTAATAATAGAAACTAATAACCAATAAGAGCAGCCAAAAAAATGACTGCTCTTTTCTATTGTTATATCTTTGACTTATGGTAAGTACGATTCTTGTTGCCGCCATGAGCCACTAAGTAGCCAAACTCGGTAAGTTGTCGAAGGTAACGCTTGGCGGTAGTAGCAGGATAACCGAAATGAGCAACGATGATTTCTGTTGTGATGATATCTTTGTCGGTCACAAAATCCAAAATATCGACCAGTTTCTCAGCCAAAGATGGTTTTATCGACCATTTATCGACCATTTTCTGCCTCAAATCAGATTTATCGACCATTTTCTCGGTAGCAGACTTTATGAATTGGTCGATATCTGACTGTAAATGTTGGCAATGGTGGTATGCCATACAATCGAGGAATATGTCGAGATTTTCATTCTCTCGCGTATCAATCAGAGCCTGTATGTACTCAGCTTTGTCTTCTTTCAGCACCTTTGTTGGCACCACACCAAACTCCCATTGAAGTAAGTTCATCAAAAGACGACTAGTACGACCATTGCCATCAGCCCAAGGATGAATGGTCACCATCTCATAATGAGCCCAGAAACTGAGGTCGTAAATGGCTGCTATATCTTTTTTATCTATGGCTTTGCGACGCTTATTTAGCTCTTCACAGAACGCTGCCAGTCGATCAGGCACTTTTTGATAAGCCATATACGACTTACCTCCCAAACCGGCAGTGACATTTAGTTTGCGAAGTTCACCTTTGGCAGCAGAGAAATTACCTCCAAGCGTATGATATTCGCTACCGGTACGAGCCATCACCTTAGAAGCCAACAATATGAGCCAATCGACGGTTATAGGAGCATGTTGCTTTATCCATTCACGACCATAGTCGTAAGCCACTTTCAGGTCGAGGTTCATCTGTTGCTCCATCATAGTTCGCTTGCTGCTTGTAATACCTTCGTCAAAAAGCAATTGTGCTTCCACCTCGGTCAACGTACTGCCCTCAATAGCTGTAGAATGTACAATGATAGAGTACAGATAGAACTTGTCATAGTCTATCTGGTCAGCAATGCCCAGCTCCTTGTGCTGCTGGAGCAACCTCAACAATATATCCTTATTCTCCTGTTTCATTGTACGCTAAACTGCTTGCAAAGATAAAGAAAAACAAGTGTAGAACAAATTATGCTTACCTTTTTTTATCAAAGGTTACATCGTTTCCACCCTCTTAAAGGTTTAAGAACTCAGTGCTATTGAAAAATAATGATTTTCTTTGCAGCAGAAATTAAAAATAAAAGGATATGGAAAAGATTAGTTTTGACATTGAGCTATTTGAAGGTTACACCTGCCAGGGTTGTGCCATGATCGAGAACCAGATTGATATCAATGAGGCTGATCAAAGCTACATCTGCTTCATACCCGAGGAGCTAGATAGTGAAGATGCAAAATAATATATTACCAAATCAAATGAGGCTCGGAGGCGCTGAGGCTCGGGCAATTATTGCAGCAGAAAACAAAAAGAGGAATATAAATTGGGAAATGAAGTTTCAAAAATGTATATTTGCGTAAATAAAAATATCGAGTTACCTATGACCATAATTTATTCACCAGAGTTTAACTCACAAAGCTATGTTGATCTTCAGCAAAGGAAAGGTCAACTGCTGGGACTGAAAGTATGTGGATCCAAGGAACTGCTTTCGGAGTTGGAGCTGAGAGCTGGCATCGTTGTATTGGAGTCATCAGAACCAGAGCGGTTGGTGGCCTTTCACGAGGCATTGAGCAAAAGCGTGAAAGGAACAATATTCGAAGAATCCTTCAAAACCGATGAAGTGGGTGTTGCCCGTCAGCTCATGACCTGGTGTGACAACCTGCTGATGACAGGCTGGACACCAGAGACAGCCGTTGAATCCGACAAACTGAAAGCCCTTGCCAGGATTGTTGCAGGTGTTGTTGGTAAGCATGAGGCAAAACGCTGGCAAGAACTGACAGTCTATCTTCAGAATCATGTCATCATGCAGAAAGATGATATGATAGAGGTGCATCATGTAGAGCTAGTTCCCGCCGTCATTCAGTTGGCACTCGAGCAGTTGGCCAAACAAGCAACGGTAAAATACATCACTCTTGAAGGTGAAATACCCACTGACATTAAAGTCTTTCAGTTCAAGACACGCACCGAAGCCTACAGGTGGTACCTCTCCCAACCCGATGCCCTTAAGGATGTCAATGTCACCATCAGCGGCGACAACTGCATCCTCAACGATATGGCCATAGCGATGGGCAAACCCGTAGTCAACTCTAAATCCCAAAACAGCAATCCGCAGTTATTGCAGCTGTTTAAGTTGGGTATGTCATTGTTTGCAAGACCCATCAATGTCTATAACCTACTTTCCTACCTCCAGATACCAGGTCATCCATTGGGAGGTATTGCCTACAAACTTGCTCGAGTACTGGCTAAAGAAGGAGGCATCAACGAGAAGTGGCAACAGACCATAAACGAGTACGATTTCACCGATGAAAAGGGAAAAGACAGGCGAACAGAAAAACTGGACTTCATTGAGATGACCAGCAAAAACTATACTGACGGCAAGATCATCGTGGATGATGTGAAAACCTATGCCGGCAAACTGGCACATTGGTGTGACCAGCTGTTGAGGAGCGACTCCACCGATGAGGAGCACAAAGAACAACTAGTTGTTCTTTCCTCATTCTGTAGGTCACTCCTACAGATACTACCTGCCGACGACTATATCACCGCAGAAGCACTGAGGGCACATGTCGAAGGCATCTACCAGCCACAGTCGTTTACCCACATGAAGGCACAAAAAGGCTCAGCAGACACCATAACTACAATTACCCAACTGGTGGACAAAGCCAACAAGGTTTGCTGGTTAGGATGTGTGGGAGCAACTTTACCCGCCTACCCCTTTGACTTTCTCAATAAGACAGAGCTTAACATGCTGCAACAAAATGGAGTATCGATTTCAGAGAAGTCGGTGTTCTATATCCAGCAGCACCAAATCATGAGAGATGCCTTGAAACAAGCGAAGCAGCTCATTCTAGTGACCTGGGAATATGAAGGCAATGAGCGTCAGGAAGAACACCCTGTGATAACCGAGTTGAAACATCGATACAAAGACACATGGAACACCCATGTCATAACCGATGCTAAACCCAACCTCGAGGATAAAGAAGACGATATTTCTTGTCTTAACCCACAATCCTACTACCAGCTCTCTGACAAGTTAGCCTCACTGAAACGGGAGAAAGAAAGTTACACCAGCATTGACTCGCTGATTCAACACCCCTTCGACTATACCATGGAACACCTGCTCAAGCTCAAGGAGCCGCAGGTTGGTCAGCTGGCTGATTTGGACATTACCAAGGGCTTAGTAGCTCATCTCTTTGTTAAGAAATTGTTTGATAAATACGGCGAGCAAATGGCAGAAGCCTACCAAACACTGGGTGAGGAAACCAAAGACCAACTCATCGATGATGCCATCCAACAAACAGGTGCCATCCTGCTTTTGCCCGAATACAAGTTGGAAGGCATGCAATTTAAGTCTGTTCTCAAAGAAAGTATATCGGTATTGGCAGGTATCATCCGCCACCTGAATCTGAAGCCCATAGGCAGTGAGGTCGATATAAACGTTAGCCTCGTCACCATCGGAGCTTTTGATGGAAGTATCGACATGGTTTTGAAAAATGCCGCCGACCAACTGATTATCTTCGACTTTAAGTGGTCTGAAGGAAAAACATACCAGACAAAGCTGGAAGAAAACAAGTCCTTACAGCTGGAACTCTATCGCCAAGCAGCCGAAAAGCAATTAGGTAAAAAGGTTGTGGGCGTGGCCTATTACCAATTCCCGAAGATGACCCTCTATACAACCAACTTCGAGGAGGCTGATAATATACGCAAGATAACCCCCAAAACCGAAGCAAAAAACAGGGTTTTGGACGAAGAAATTAGGAATTCCTACCTATACCGTAGAAACGAGGAACTCGACAAAGGTATCTTGGAAGACTGTGAACTACAGAGTTTTGCTGACATCAAGTATGCCCGTCAGACCGACAAGCAACTTTATCCGCTTGACACTGTTTATAAGAAAAAAGACCAGAAGAGCTGTCCGTATGTAAAGACCGAACGACCGCCTTTTGCCAAGAAGAAAGCCAATTGGTACACCCCCACAGACCCTAAAGAAATCAAGACTACCCACCCCATTTTGAAAGGAAGACTCTTATGAAAAACATCATGTATATCAATGCCGGTGCAGGTTCTGGCAAGACATTCAAACTGACAGAGATCCTGTCGGAGAAACTGACGGAAAAAGAAGAGAGCGGAAATCTGAGATTAAAGCCCTCGGAGGTTATACTCACTACCTTCACCGAACTGGCCGCTTCTGAGTTCAGGGAGCGTTCACGCCAACGTCTGTATAACGACGGTCACCCAAAGATAGTCGCCCAACTGGACTCCGCCACCATTGGTACGGTACACTCTGTAGCACTGAACTTTATTCAGAAATACTGGTATCTGATTGGTGTGTCTCCCGACATGAAAGTGATGTCAGAAGAGGACCTGCAAATATACATCAGCGAGTCGTTGGGTGATTACGTAACCCAGGGAGATTTGGATTTCTTCCGTGCCTATTGCACCTATTTTGGCTTGCAAGACGGTTCATCAGCCGACCTGAATTTCTGGAAGGACTATCTGCTTGACATCATCGTAAAAATCAGCAACTATTCCGTTGATATCAAGCAAAGTATCTCCGATAGCAAGAAGGTTGTAGAACAGATTCTTTTCAGCAAAGACAGTCTGGACCGCGGATTATACGACCGCTTCGTACAACTCTACATCAGGGAGTTCCCAAATTTCTCCGAACCTCAAAAGAACAAGTTGCAAAACCTGCTGAACGGTTTGAAGAACCAACAACTCTCCTATGCCAACATCAATAAGTTGTATAAAGAGCTGACGAATGACAGGCCAGATATGGGAGTTACCAATCAGCGCAAGCTCAAGACTCTGATGGGTGAAGCTGATTACGATGCGCTGGTAGCCAACCTCAGCGACTACCAGACATCATCGAAAGGCAACGATAGTCCGGGTGGAATGATGAAGCAATTGATTGAAATCTTGTTCAATATTGCCCAAAAGTGGTATGACGGCTTCAATAACTTCAAAAAGCGCCGACATATCATCGACTACAACGATATGGAGCGCCTGTTCCTTGCTCTGCTCGAAAAACCACAGGTGAAAGCAGAAATAGAAGGTACCTACAAACTGATGATGGTGGATGAGTTCCAGGATTCCAGCCCTATCCAGTTGGAAATCTTCAAAAAGCTTTCCGACATGATGGTACAGAGCTACTGGGTGGGCGACCCCAAACAGAGTATTTATGGGTTCCGAGGAGCCGATGTTGAGTTGGTAAGTGAGGTCACCCAACAAATCATGGACACCAACAGAGACCCTGCACTTGGACTAAACCATGGCAAGCTGGACTATTCGTGGCGTTCACGAGAGCCGTTGGTTCATTTGGTCAATGATTGTTTCACCCGTGCCTTTGAAGGTCTGATTGACAAGGAAAACGTGGTGCTGACAGCCGCACGAAAAGAATCTGACCAGTTGTCATATCCTCTATCCCACTGGAACTGTAAAAATGAAGGCGAATTTGTTGATAAAGTGGCCGACCGCATCAAAGTTTTACTGGATAGCCAAATCAACATCCAATTGAAAAACAAAGAGGAGTTCCGTCCTATCCAGCCTAGGGACATCGCCGTCTTATGCAGAAAGAAACGTGAGTGCAAAGCATTTGCCAAAGCACTGATTAGCAAAGGCATACCTGTTACTTATGTCAATGATAACATCCTGCAACAGACTGAAGTGCAATTGGTCATCACCCTACTGAAGTTTATGGTGGATGACAACAACAAGCATGTCAGGGCCGACCTGCTCAGGCTGTTGGATGATGTGACTACCCAGGATATCCTGCAACAACGCTTAGACTACCTGATAAGTCTGCATAACGATGAAGGTAAAGAGGAAAAAGACTTGTGGTTGGAAGAAGGTAATCAGATGATACAAAAGCTGAAGACATTCAAAGAAATGTTCAAGAATCTATCCGTCAGCGACCTGGTGGAGAGCATCATCTATGGCCTTGACCTTCCTGCTGTGGTATCCAAATGGGGTGACGAAAACAATCGCAGGCAAAATCTGCAAACGCTCAGTACCCTGGCCAAGAAGTATGATGAACATTGCTTGCAGATGGGTATAGGTGCCTCGGTAGGTGGATTGCTCACTTATTACTCTTACGTTGAACCTGAAATAGCTATCGACAACAGCTCAGATGCCGTGAAAGTACTTACCTACCACAAAGCTAAAGGCTTGGAATGGAATTATGTCATCCTGTCTTCATTGGATGACAATAGTCTTGACATACAGTTATTTTTGAGGAAGAATTTCTGGGGTGTCAACGAACTCCGTCATCCAGCGCCACATGACGGCTATAATTACATCATACAGTTCTTGCCCAAGATATTGGCTACCGGAAACACCTATTTCCCAGAGCCAATTGTCAGGAAATGTCAGGAGTTGGCTACCTTTAAAAAGTTAGAGGACAAAGAACGCAAAGAGCTACGCCACCTGCTATATGTGGGCATGACACGTGCTCGCGATTATCTGACAACACTCAGTAAGCAAGGCAAGTCAGAGCCAGTATTGTCATGGGTTAAGAACACGGGCATATCCGATGGTTTAGTAAGCAACCTATGGAACTATAAGCAGCTCAAGCCCAACATTGAGGACATTACCGATACACCTTGTGCCGAGCATGAGGCAGCTGCCCAATACACCCACTATCAGGTAGCAGAGAGCCCGTGTATCAGTAGTGAGCCTAAGTATCTCTCTCCTAGCAAACTGCCTGAGATTGAAGTGGCAAAGGAGAATGTTGAGATATTAAAGGACCTTAACTGTCGCATTGAGCCATACAAGCCCAAAGATGTGGAGGAGGCCGCAGCTGGTACCTGCATCCACAATATCTTTGCGGTCTATGATCCAGGCTTATCGCACGATGAGAATGTTGAGAAGGCCGTGAGCATCCGCAATGGAAACAACATGTATGAGGTGATACCGAACCCCGACAAGGTAATCATCTCCATCGAGCAGCTCTATGCCTGGTTGGAGCAGACCTATGGTAAGCCTTTCGCCAGCAAGCATGAAACGCCTTTCATCCAGCAACTTCCTGGCCAGATTGTTCATGGTGAGATCGACCTGCTGTGGTATCTTAACGACCATGAAGTAGTGCTGATTGACTTCAAGAACTACCCAGGAAACAAGGAATCTATCATGACACCAAGCAACAAGCATTACGCAGGCAACTATGCTGCTCAGCTGAAGGCCTACAAGGATGTGTTGGAGGAGTCGGGCATCAAGGTGAAGGATACCCTCATCTACTACTCCGTCATGGGATGTGTGGTTCGCCTCAAAATGTAGTAACAACAAGATAACAACAGCATACTATGAAAAGCAGAAAAACAGATATCCAGACCATTTTGGAGAATTTCCAAGATTATTGGAGTGATCGAGAAACGTATGAGTGTTTTAGTGGCATTGCGCTCCTTTTAGGCGATTACGATTGGACGGGTAAAGGCGAACTGGCATTTGATGCAGACGAAGCCCCTACCATATCACTCGAGGGGGAAGATTGGCAGGTAAAAAGTCTGAAGATTCATGGTAATTATGAGCTTGAGTTGCAACTGACAAACAATGACATCACCAAGAAGGTATGTGTATCGGATGACAACATCGAGAAATTTGAAGCCTACAAGCTCCTTCAGGCAGTTTACGACAATACCGAGCATGAGAAGTTTGAAGGCGAAGACTATGAAGATATTGAGGATTTCTATGGTTGGGAACTTTCTTAAATATTTAAACTTATGACATACCAGGAATTAAAAGAAAAAACGATTATTAATCATTTTTCCAACTATGGGTGGGAAGACAAATCAGAGGAGGATGCTCTGAGTGAGATTAGAACTCAATTGCAACGGTATGGTGACCGACAAATGATCAACATGCTGACCGATGTTGACAAGAGCTTGAACACCTCTGTTCAGGATCTGCTCGATGCTTTACAGAGACAAGGTTTCCCCCAAGATAAAATAACGGTCGTAAACGAGCAAAAGGCTCAGATTGTGCTGAACGGACAACCCTACACCATTTCCTCCAACCAACTGGGTCACTCTTTTCTGTTCAACGCCAACAACTCCCGTGAGTTCCTCGACTTCGTGCATACCCCTGCCGACTTGGTGGCCGAGTATCTGGTAGAGCGCTACTGTTCAGACAATTGGCTGGAGGAGGAATTGCAACGAAGAATGGCTATCTTTAGAGATTATAAGGTCAAGAAGAATGGTAGCTGGAAGCGTTGGAGCAAATTCAACCGTTTGAATGAAGAACTACACGAGGCCGTTTTGGCAGGCGAAGCATACGATGGTCTCCGGAAGAAATACTTCGATGCAGGTCGTGCCTGCTATACTGCATTCGACGAACCTGAAATATCAGAAGCTGCCATTAAAGAAGAGATCGCCAAAAGGTGGGAAAAAACAATTAAAGAAGCAAAGCAGGAAATCAAAAACGAGCAAAAAGCAATAGCTGCCCATGAGCATTACGAAAAGGTTGTCAAACCCAGGAATGAAGCTAAAAAACAAGCCATTGTTGACTGGAAACGAGCCTTGCTACAAGAATACAAAGAACAATACGACCTTACTTGCCGCTTCATTCATGTGAGGGGATTGTATTTTGCCGACGATTTATTTGTGGTACCGGCCACCAAGAACCAGGTCGTTTCTTTTGTCGATAACGGCAAGCTTGACCGTAAGCCATTCGACAATGCCCTGAAGCTGGTTGAATACCTCAACGAGTTGACCGAGAAGTATGGCAAGACCAAGGTGCAAAACTCATCATCTTTGCCCAAAGAGGAACAGAAAGCCCTGGAGAAACGCTTGCGGAAACTAAAACTGGAAAAGATCTGGCGTGGCATCTACAACGAGTCGCAACGTCATTACCTTTCTGGCACCTATAAAGTAGCGGTAGATCTCTAAAATAACTATGTGCCAACTGCTTTGTTTTTACCAGAAAATATGTGTAGTTTCGCAGAAACGTGCTCAGCGGCAAAACAGAATTCCGAAACAAAATGCACTATCATAGTGCAATTTTTATTGAAAATATGCACTACTTTAGTGCAATTTTACTATATTTGCCTCCGTAATCATCATACTATCGGATATGGACATCTCACTAATTGAATTTATGGAAGGCCAGTTGAGGCAAACAACTTCAAGCTTTCACCGTTATATGTACGACCAGATTAGCTGGGACTCGCGCATGTTTGGTCTGGTAGGTCCACGTGGCATCGGCAAGTCCACAATGGTTCTGCAGTATATCAAGGAACATAGAGATTCAAGACATCTGCTATATATAAGTGCCGACCATTTATATTTCTCGTCGCATACCCTTGTCGAGACCGTGGATGAGTTTGCCAAAGAAGGTGGTGAACAGATTTTCATTGACGAGATTCATAAGTATGAAAACTGGTCGCGTGAGTTGAAACAGATTTATGATACTCACCCTGACGTGAAGGTAGGTTTTACAGGCTCATCAGTACTCGATATTTATAAAGGATTCGCAGATCTGAGCCGCCGTTCTCCCATTTTCATGATGCAAGGATTGTCGTTTAGGGAGTATCTTCAGCTGTTCCACAACATTGAGGTCCCAGTCTATACACTTGACGACGTACTGAATTTGAAAGCAGAAATCGCCGGTGTGAGTCATCCTCTGCCATTGTTCCGCGATTATCTCCAGAAAGGCTATTATCCCTTTGCCGGTGATACAGACTTTGAACTCCGACTACGTCAGGTCATCAACCAAACGATGGAGGTTGACATACCCCAATACGCCAATATGAATGTTTCTACAGGCAGGAAGTTAAAGAAACTATTGGCTGTCATTGCCCAGAGTGTACCATTCAAGCCCGTCATGGACTCTTTAGCCACCGTTATTGGTGTAAGTCGCAATGTGTTGCCCGATTATTTCCTCTATATGGAACAGGCAGGCATGATTGGGCAATTGCGTGATGATACAGGTGGAATCAGAGGCATTGGAAAGGTAGAGAAGGTATATCTTGACAACACCAATATGGCTTATCTGTTGGGGACTCAAGCCACTGATATTGGTAACATTCGCGAAACCTTCTTCTACAATCAGACGCGTGTCACTACCAATGTCATCAGTTCGCGTATCAGCGACTTTGAGATTAACGAAAAGACCTTTGAGGTGGGCGGAAAGAAAAAAGGCAAGAAACAATTGTCCGATGCAAAAGAAGGCTATGTAGTCAAAGACGATATAGAATACGGTTCAGGCAACATCATCCCCCTATGGGCTTTCGGCTTCCTGTATTAAAACGTATTCCCTCTCAAGAAAGGCAATAATATAGCAGATGACACAAAAACCTAAATAGATAAGCGGTCATTGATATTGGCAAACAAATGCTCTTCCTTTTCCTTTCTAACATAATAAACCCCGAAAGTTTTTTGTCTAACTTTCGGGGTTCACTTCAATAGCGAAGGCTTTAGTTTTAGATAAATATCGGGCCATGGCCCATGCACGAGGTTGTGCTCATGGCAGTCAGGGCTGCCGTAAGAACCGATATTACAAGTTGAATAACGGATTTCCAAAAGTCCTTGTTTTTCATAATGTTAAGTTAGATTAAGATTGTTTACTTGCTCTTCGCCTCATGGATGTGCCGGCAGCTGACTGCAAGCAGATATGCCGCCTACACACATCCATTTCGGCTCTCGAGCTTTAGATCTGCATGCCATCGCCACCACCGTTATCACCGCCATCGCCTCCGGTATTGCCACCAGTGTTGCCTCCGTCGCCAGAGCCAGAGCCAGAGCTGCTACTGCTACCAGAGCCACCAGTGCCAGCAGTGCCACTGTTGTTGGAACTCAACTTGCCCTGCAAGAAAGCCTTGAGGTCGATGAACGAAGCCTTCTTGAGGAACTCACGGCTGGAGATGTTCAGCTCCTGTTCCTGTTCAGGCAAGAAGCGGATGTGAAGCGCCTTGATGTGCTTGTTCACGTTGTAATCATCCTCAGTGTCAGCGCCATACTTGGTATTCTCGATGGTAGTGTAGAAGATACCCAGTCCGTCGATCTTCACCTTCTTGCCCTCGAGCAGCATCTCGATCATGCAGCTGCGCCACTTCTCCAGTACGCCGAATACCACATCCTGGGTATATACAGAGCCATGGTCGGCAATGTGTTGCGCCATCTTGCGCGTGTTCAGGGTTTCAATCGCCTTGGCGAAAGCGTAATACTTGCCATTGGCCAGGGTCTCATCGTTGGTGTTCTTCCTCAGTTCATAGAAAATCTTTGCCATAATTGTTTAGGTGTATTGGTATTTACTTTGCAGCGAATTACTTCGGGTCACCACCTCCCGCGTTTAGGTTATCCATGGACATCGATCAAGATCCTTTGCGTCGCCCCGCTGTGGCCTTTAGCAGGTGTCAGCTTCGTCTCCCAATCGTGTTACAAAAGTACAAATCACGATGATTGCTTCCAAAGAATTTGGCGGTTTAATCCAAGAATTTTGAAATTATTTTTGATACTTACAATGCTGATAATTAGTGAATTAAAATCTAAAAAAGCACAAAAAAGACCACCGTCTTTACAAGCAGAGAGATGGGAAAACAACAGCTGAAGGAGAGGAGAGCAAAGCGCAGCAGGAAGTGTGAGACAACGACAGAAGGGGGGGCAGCGTTTGTGAGGGATAAAGGCCTATTGAGAGGAGAGCAGACCGCAGCAGGAAGCGTGAGACAACGACAGATGGAGCAAAGGAAAACAGACAGCGGTTTAGGAGGGTGAAAAGGCTGTTGAAAGGAGCCAACAAGAGCTTGGGAGCATCGTGAGGCTTGCAAAGGAAAGGAGAGTCGAAAAAGGCCAAAATGGACGAGAACCGTTCTCGTTGCCCCTGAGACCCGTTCTCGCAGCCTTTGAGAACCGTTCTCGTTAAAAACGGCATCCCAAGCCCCGGGTTGTTTTCAGCAGACAAGAGGCCACACAACACAGGGGCAAGGCGTCTTTACAGCACCCCCAATCTGGATGTTTTCTGCGGTTTTGCGAGGCAATAAGAACAAAGAAGCAGTACCTCGGCGCCTCCGAGCCTCAGCGCCTCAAAGCCTCACGAGGTACAATGCATATTGGAGTCACAAGGAAGAGAGAAAGTAGGTTACTTTATTTATAATTTTATTATAAATAAAGTAAAGGTAAATCTATGGTTATCATGCAACTAGTAGAATCACAGAAGAGGCTCTGAGGCGCTGAGGCTCTGAGGCTCGAAAGAAAAGACATACTTCCTACAACCCCTGTCCGAGAAGATCCTGGCTATGTTGGTACCTCCCACCCTTGCGTACCAACGGCCAAAATAAATACAGCCTTTTGTTTGCTATTGTCACCAATATAGTTTACCTTTGCCACTGACTTGATAAACCCTGCCAGCAATGGTAGTTTTTAATTGGGTTTGCAATCAAAGTAATCTATATTTCATATATATTTCTTAGATTGTAGTGATTAAGGAAAATGTAGTATAAACAATTTAAGAAATTGAAGTATGGAGAACAAAACAAGTTAATATATTGAGGGGTGATAGCGTTCGCCCATAGCTCAGGGCAAGGCTCTGGACTATAAATTTGAACAATCTGTCTCTTATACAAAGTACAATAAACGCCAAATATTGAATAGATAACATTCGAGGAGATAGACTGTCAAGCTCGCACATAGTTGGTGTGTGTGGGTTTTGGCGGTGTATCATGAATGTTAGCGTATTGGCGTACGAATGTACTTTGAGTGATATTCCATTTCAAACCAAAGCCCAAACTACACCACGTTTTTTTTGAATTATCCCTTAGTTTTAAACAAACAAACATTTTAAACAAATGAACAATTACATCCCTGGCGCTGAAGCCAGGAAAAAAGAAACGGCCCTCACCATTGAAGAGGCCGAAAGAAGAGATATGGCATTTATTGTGAAATATTGCGAGGATCTTTGCTTTGAGTCGAATGAGATTGCACCCATAATATCCTTGCTCAATTACAGGTACCAGCAAACACATTCCCCCATCGTTCAGGAAACAATCAATCAGATACATACCAATTTCCGAGCCAGAAAATATGGAATAATGCCCCCTCCGGCACCACCCTCTTCCCCCAGACAGCAACCCCCGTCTGATACCCAAGAAGAAGCACCATCGTTAAACTTCGACGCCCCGCTCATCAACATCCAGCGCATGCTCTCCGCCGTATGGTACCAGTTGGTCTGCACCGATAACAACCGGTTCAACCAGCAGTGGACCAACGAATTTGCAGCTGCCCTCATGGCCTCCGAGCATGGCGAGTATATTGCCCGTAAGTGGGCCATGAAAGCCCAGCCCCAGCAGATAAGAGCCCACGTGTTGGGCACCCTCCTCGCGGCAAAGGTACTGAAAGGCAAAGCCCTGCAAGTGTCCAGGTACTACCTCGGCATCAGCGACCGATCGGCCAGCGAAGTCCAAATCAGAACCTCCAAGACCTTTGCCAAGTATATGGGATCGGGTGAAAAAGAACCCTACGCCCAGTGGGTATCCGACTACGTATCCAACAGCTGAAAAATACCCCTTTTTCGATTAGATGCCCCATTATCGGCTTCTCCCCCTCCGGAGAGGCCGATTTTTTTCATTTCCATTTTCCCCTGTATCCATCGGCATTTGCACCCCCTCAATTTTCGATTAGATAAAACATAATTTTCGATTCCCTTCAATCGAATAATCGAAACCTACCTTTGCAGCACTGAAGTTTTTCAGACAGTAAAAACGTAAAACTAAAAAAATGCATTATGAAAAAGAAAAGTAAAAACCAAGTGACCAATCCCCTGGGGATGGAAGTAAGAAAGTGCTGTGCCAGTTGCAAGTTCAAGGACATATTAGGTATGGAAACCATCAGGACCTGCACCAAGAAGAACAAGGAAGTGAAGAAGCAAGACCTGTGTGCGAAGTGGCGCATCAGGGAGAGTTTCCGTCATATCCACTACACCAACGGCAAGGTCAAGTCGAAGGCATACCTCAAGATGGTGCTCAAGATCAGGCTGCAAGAGCAGACCCTGATAGAGCAAGGCAAGATGAAGGCCGAAGAAACAGCCAGTGTAGAAAGCCTCCGACAGCTGTTCCAGCAACAGTTTGACCAGTCGCTTTACGACCTGCTATAATTAAACAAACCCGAGTCAGACGATGAGCGAAGAAAAGTATCCGGATGAAATGAGCTCAAACCAATCTTCGCTTTTCAGATGCTCATAAATCTGACAATATGAAATATTTAGTAGAAATTTCAGAAGAGGCCGTTGCTCGCCTTAACAGCAACAAGAGAGTGGTAGGTACCATCAAGAAGAACGAAGGTACAGGTGATTTTAACTTCAAAGCATTCAGTCCCGTCAGGAAGCCCAAGCCCAAGGTGATAGGCGTCACCCCTGTAGGCCGAGTGGTAGAGACGCCCCAGCGTTATCGCTCCACCCTATCGGTTGACAAGGCCATTGGAGCCGCACAGACAGCTCAAGTGATGACCAGTCATCTGGGACAACTGATGGATCAGCTGCAGCAATACGAAGCAAAGAAATAACAACTAAAAACGATTGATTATGCTAAGTTACAAGAAGAAAAAAGAATCCTATACCCTGCCGTTGAGTGAGCAGCAGTTTTACCGACTGCTACGCGACAAGCAGAATCACGAGAAGATTGACAAGTTCCGCCAGACAGGTGACGTAAGTTACAAGATGAGCCTCCCAGCCTTCTGCTTCCAAGCCTGGTTCGATGAATCAGAAAGAGAAATAGAGAACAAGAAGACCGGCAAGAAGAGGACCGTCAAAGCCCGTTGGAACTTGCAGGCAAATACCCACCTCACCGGCCTGGTGGTGCTCGACATCGACCACGTTGACAATCCACTTGCCATCTATGAAAGTTGGAAAAGCCATGACTTTGAGAAGCTGGGAATACTCTTCGTATTCGTTACTCCCAGTGGCAAAGGCCTGAAGGTCGTATTCAAAGCCAACATTGGCTGGGGCAACCTGGCCGACAACCAGATAGAGATGGCCAAACTCTTGGGCGTAGAAGCCGACGAAAGCGGCAAGGATGCCAGTCGCATAGCCTTCGTCTGCAAGGAAGAAGAAGTATTATTTATTGACAAACAATTATTTACTTATGAAAACAAAGAATTTGCTGAGAAATACAATGATCAATACCGCAATGGTAATAGTAATCCTACTCACCATGACAGTATGGCCCATCAGGAAGATAGACCAGCAGCTGCAGAAAGCAGGCCGCTGGCTGCTGAGCCAGTGGCGCAGCAACTAGAGGAGTTAACCTACCATGATGTGCCTTACAGCGCCATCATCCAGGCATGGCTGGGCGAAGAAAAGATAAAGCAGGGTGACAGACATCGTACATCCTTGTTGCTGGCTGACCATCTGCGTTACATCACCGACAACGACCCTGTGCTGATTGAGACGCTACTGCGTCAAACACCCTTCGTGAAAGAGATTGTTAAGGAACGCAACGAGAATGTGGCCGGCACGGTTCATAGTGCCATGAGCTATGACATGCTGAAAGGTCTGCCCAAACGCTTACAAGCCGCCCTTGTCAAAGTCGGAGTTGCAGAAAGCTCTCAACGCTCAACGGTCAATGAAATCGACGATAAGTTGTGGCTCTGGGGCGAACGCATAGAGCAGTTGTCCGAGCACTACCCCATCCTGAAAGACGTGTACAAAGGCCTGAAGAAGAACCAGTACCCAGCAGCCCTGGCCGTGGCAGGAGGTTTCCTGATGACCCTGATGACCCGTTGCACCTACCGTTTCTACCACCATGAAGAAGAGCTTCGACGCCTCAACAACTGCACCCTGATCATTGGCGACCCCGCATCGGGCAAGAGCTTTGCCACCCGACTGTACAAGCTCCTGATGGCCCCCATCTTTGCCGCCGACAAGGCAGGCAGAGAAGCCATCAATGCCTATCGCGAACTCATGAAGACCAAGGGTGCCAACAAGGAAAAGCCCAAGAAGCCCAAGGTAGTGGTTAGAGTCCACCCTGCCCGCACCTCCAACGCCCAGTTCATACAAGACATGGTGAACGCCGTTGAGGAGGTAGATGGCGAGCAGATGCAGTTGCACATGGTCACCTTCGATACCGAGCTAGACAACACCCTGAGCATCCAGCGAGGCGGCTCGTGGATAGACAAGTTCTCGTTAGAGCTGAAAGCCTTCCACAACGAAGAAGACGGCCAGGCCTACTCCAATGTTGACAGTATCATGCAAGACTTCATCGTTACCTGGAACTACATCTATACCGGTACGCCGTTAGCCCTGAAGAAGAAGGTCAACGAGAGCAATTTCGGTTCCGGACTCGCCACCCGACTGACCTGCATCCCCTTGCCCAGCACCAACTTTGAGATGCTGAGCCGCAGCAGGGCCCTTGACTACGATAGCGACACCCGTTTGAAGGAGTGGGCCTATAAGCTGGACAGAACCAAGGGCGAGCTGAGTGTCAAGAAGCTGGTAGATGAGCTCTTCGACTGGACCGAACGCCGCATGGCCGATGCCAAGGAGAACGACTCGAAAGCCGATGAGATGCTTTTGAAACGCTGTGCCTATCATGGTTTGAACATTGCCGTACCCTTTATCGTGATGCGTCATTGGGATGAGTTGCACCAAGATGGTGAGTTCTGGTGTGGCGACTTTGAGACCGATGATATCGACTGGCAGTTGGCCGACCTGATTGTCAACATGCAATATGCTTGTCAGAAGCACTATTTCGGCGCCTTGGCAGAGATGTATTTCGACAACAAGGACAAAGAAGCATCGGTGAACAGGCAACGACAGCAGAAGACAGTAGAAGGCTTCCACCGTCTGCCCGACCAGTTCACCTTCGAAGATGTGATGAGATGTTTCCACCTGGACAAGAGCCATTCTGCCCGCAACAGGATACTCCGTCTGGTGAAAGACAACCTGATCGAGAAAGTCAGCGAGCACACTGAGAACGGTCATATCATAGCCCTCTACCGCAAGAAAGGCATCTTGATATAATGGCCGAGCCTCAGCGCCTCAGCGCCTCATCACTTAATTTCATTTATTAATATTGACCGAATGGATGCAGGAGCGTTGCATCCATCGGTCACTAAACCAAATAAGATTATGCTAAATAGGAAACAGTTATTATCGCCTCATTTCACTTTGGAGGAAATGACCAAGACCAACTTCAAGACTGAAGACAACAACGAGCCGCCCTTAGAGGCCGTAGAGAATCTGATAAGCCTCTGCGACAACTGGTTAGAAGACTTGCGTTACCAATACAACCTGTTGTATGTGCTGCATTATCTGGAAGACTACGACACCTCACCCCATGTAGAAGGCATCGTGATCAACCAAGGCTTCCGCTCCTGCCAGGTGATGCGAGCTATGCAAGAAGCCGGGCTAAACCCCAGTCCCACCAGCAACCACCTGAAAGGCTGTGCCGTCGATATCCGCTGCATGGGCAAGGAGCATGCCCTCCGCTACATGACCATCCTGCTGGACATTGCCGACCAGAAGCAGCAAGACTTTGACGAGCTCTTTCTGGAGAAGCGCGGCCCCATCTATTGGATTCACTTTGCCGCCAAGCCCGAGGGCAACCGCCGCAAGACCGACTTCATCATGAGGTAGCAGACAATGCAAAATGAAGACGGTGATAGTATTCATAATCAGGCTATCACCGTCTATCTAACAATACCCAACCCATAAATGTGTTGTATGACAATACATATAATCTCCCCTTTATAAAAAATATAGGAGTATTTTAGGATTTGAAGAAAAAAACATTATCTTTGCATCCATATATAGGTAATTGAGAATTATTACTATGTATTCTTAATTGACGACACAGTTAGTGGGATTTAAATGTCATCAATTAAACGAATTGAAATAAATGAAAAAAAGAAATATTAAGATAGGGCTTGTAGATGCCGACCTGCTTTGCAATGGGACGCGGCATCCAAACCTCGTGCTAATGAAACTAGCTGGTTTCCTTAATGATAATGGCATTAACTTCCATTTGATAATTGACCAAAATGAAGACATAACTCCATATAAAATTATCTACATCTCACGTGTTTTTACATTCACTAAGATGCCAGCGTTTTATGTAAATGCCACAATAGCTCAAAAAAGGAAATTCCGAGAAGGCGGTACGGGATTTTATGCTAATGAGATGAATATTAACAAATATCGCTATCAACGTGAGAAAGACATGAGCCAATTGGATAACGATGAATTTCTCCTTCAGTACCCTAATCATTGTGGTAGTCATCGTACACACGGCATCGATCTTGTTCACCAGAAGCCCTACTATCATCTCTATGATGAGTTTGTTGATCAAAAAGTTAGCGAGGGTTTTAAGCGTGAAAAATACAAAGATTACCAAAAGTATAGTATCGGTTTTCTTACTCGTGGTTGTATAAGACATTGTCCATTCTGTATAAACAAACTCGAAGATCGTATCTTACCATATTCTAACCTTAACGACTTCCTTGACTCTGAGAAGGACGAACAAGGTCGGCTTGTACGTCCCTTTATTTATTTATGGGATGACAACTTCCTTGCTGCAGATCCACAAGTTTGGCGTTCAAAACTGCAACAATTAATTGACTTGGGTAGACCCTTCCAATTCCGTCAAGGTCTTGACGAACGAATGTTGGCAGAAAGTCCTTTTGGCGAAGAAATGGCTGAGATGTTATCACGAACAAAATACCATGGTGATTTTATCTTTGCTTTCGACAACTGGCGTGACCGACCTATAATTGAAAAAGCCTTGAAGATTTGGAAACACTACAACCCCAAGAAGGGCACCAAGTTCTACCTCTTTTGCGGATTCAAGCAAACGTCAGATAACAGGAATAAATTTTATCGCGACATTTGGGAGATCTTCCAACGCATTCGAGTACTCATGCAATACGGTTGTGTGGGTTATATCATGCGTCATGAGGACTACCATAATTCACCCATTCCAAATATCTACGTACAGATAGCCCGATGGTGCAACCAACAGGCTTTCTACAAGAAGATGTCGTTCTGGGAATACACCTACCGTAACCAAACATTCTGGGAACAGGGAGCTGGGTTTGAGGTTACAAGGCCAATAAAGCCTTACGAAGAATTCCAAAGGGATTATGAGACGGGATACTATGATAGAGAAGATTCACGTGGAAAAGTGAGAAAAATCTCTAGACCTCTACAAACGTTCCTTGATGTTTTGGATATGTTCTCCGAGCATCGTGAGGAACTACTCGAAATGTTTAATTTTAAAATGACTGTCCTAAAAGACCCAAAACTTTGGGAGTAACCTAAAATACAAAGAAATATGCCAATTGTTAGCCACGACTATAAGAACCTAAACAACTTGGAATCCATCATTAAACATAATGATGGGGCTCCGTTATATGGGGAAATAGATATGTATCGACGGATATGGAAAGATTGCGAAAAAAGCAGTCTTACATGGCATTTTTGGCATGATTTACGATTACCTATTGGCAACAACAAACAATCCGAGATACAGATTGATTTCTTCTTGGTTTGCGAAAAGGGAGCCCTTGTAGTTGAGGTGAAGGGTGGAAATGTAGGAATCCATAATGGGCAATACTTCTTCACTAAAGGAGATGGAATGACAATGGACAGGTCACCATTCCAGCAAGCGGAAGATTACAAATATGCTTTGATGAATAACAAGATCATTAACAGCAATCAGATCTTTATTGACACTGTATGTGCATTTCCCCATACAAAAATGGCTCATACGAATCAACTGCCTAAGTTAGATTATGGTTATAAGCTATGGTCAGCCCTCCAACAAGAAAATGATTCCGATTCTTTTGCGGATTTCTGTCTGTCCGTTTTAACCATTGACAAAGAAAGAAAACATTGGTACGCAGAAGACTTAAAGAATGCAGAAGTAGAGATTGCAATCAATTATTTAGTTGCAAATATTCAGCCTGACTTTAATTATACTGAGACCAGCTATCAAAGTATTCTGGATTGGCTTAATATCCAGAACCTTGATACGTTTAAGAGCTTAGAAAAGAACAACCGTATCATTATTGAAGGTGGTCCGGGTACTGGAAAAACCACAATAGCAAAAGCGTTTATTCGCAGATATAAGTCACTAAAGGGTGTATATCTTTGTTGGAACAACCTTTTAGCTGCTACTGTTCGCAACCAGCTACTGAAAGTCGGATTGGATAACTGTGAGGTATATCAATTTATATCCTTTATTTCAAAACTTGATCCCAATCACAAATTCGTTACATATGATGATTTCCAAGAAGAGTCTTCATCTCTTCTTGAGAAAATAAAACTTCTATTATCCAAACTACGTGATTCAAAAGACTTTATTCCGTATGATTATATTGTCATAGATGAAGCTCAAGACATTTTTGACAAATGCGCTGCCGACGTGCTCAATTCACTCACATCTATAAATGGGAATGGTCTCGGAACTGGGAGATATCTCGTATTTTTCGATACAGAACAAGGTTACAGGAAAGATATTAGAGAATTAGATAGCTATGCCGAGGACATATCTCGGTTTGGTACACATTTCGTACTTAATGAAAACAAGCGTGTTCCGAATAACAAACAGATAGTTGATGAAGCAGTTAAAGTATTGGAAAGCGAAAACGGAATACAGGCATCTCAAATAATAAAGGAAATAGAAGATAGAAATGACCCTGCCATAAAGATTTATCGTTATCAAGGTGGCAATGAATTAGTTAAACATATAAAGGCTCTATTAGCCGAATTAAAAGATGGAAAGAAAAAATGGTCGGAATATGTAGTTCTGACTGACTCTCACAACAGAGCGTTATACGAACGTTTGTCTGATATTGAACTTATCAAAGAGCTCAAGCCCGATAACGTCAGATTTGAAGAAGAAAGGCTTTCACTAACAACTATTCTGTCCTATAAAGGACTCGAGACAAAACACGTGATATTAGTAATAAACAACCGAGAAGAGATAGATAAATTCGAACTCTATGTTGGAATGACAAGAGCAATGTTTGATCTTGAAATCCTCCTTCTTGATAAAACAAACAAACTCTAATTAAAACTAACCGAGATGAATATAGAATTTGAGCATATTGCAGACCATTCTTCTGTTGAGGTAGATTCCATCATCAGTGCGATGGGTCACACAAAGAAAGAAACTGCTCGACGGTTCTTAAATGTGATGAACTGCATTGTTGATTATTACATAGGCAGAAAGTCTGAAGACGAAGATATCTGTTTCCCCATCATTTATTTGCCACATGCTCCAGAATGGGCCCGTGAAGTATGGTTAAAGTATCTCATTTTGAAACTTTCGTTGTACTACAATGCTGACATTAGAGAAGCTCTTAAGAAAAGAGCAGTATCTTTACGTAGCGTTGTTCTCAAAACTAAGGAGGATGAGAAATACCTTAAACAATATGCTGCACCCTGTGCTAAATACATTAGAGGGACTCTTAATGACATAACGGACAACTTCATTGGTGAACAAGGGCATAAAAACATGATTGTTTGTGGAGAAGGCGACTTACAAGTTTCAAAAGTTGACAAACATAAATTCATATCAGAATTCTATGGAACACCAGATGATGTGTTTACTGAAAAGAACCTGATAATGTGCCAAAATATTGATGCTGATGAGATACGTGGCCAATTAAAAGAGCATAAAAGGGATGATGAGTTTGTCAAGGTTGATAACCTTTTTGTGTTTTACACTAATAACGACAAAATCAATTCATTTGAATCGACATCTTTAGAACGTTGGAATACTGCATATGATATGGGCGTAAAAAACTGTTTTGTTTTTGCGTTTTCAAAAAAGCCATTCCATCTGAGACATTCTATCAATAAGGGGGTTAGTTTCAGTAAGAGATTCCCGATGCTTAGCGAGAAGGAATCCTACCATTATCCTCATTATATAACATTTGACGAGGAAGAAAGCAATTATTTATTTGGATGGGCAAATACATATGAGCACATTTTTATACCAGATGATCAGTTGTTGTTTTCTGATGTTCTTGGTTCTTTATTAGACGAATCAGAATATAGAATTCAGGAGCGCAATCGCTTTTCATTATGTTTGAGTGATAATCTAGTGTCTCTTTATTCAGACTATCTTCATAAATCATTCTCAGATTATAATGATGAGGATTATCAAATGTCACTTGAATGGCAAAAAGAAAGAGCAAATAAAGCAATTAACCCCATAATTCACAATTGCATTATCAAAGAAAAACTTATACGAAGCAAAACTCGTGAAGAATTTGGAGAAAAAATCAAGATTGCAATTGTTTTAGACAAGAGTATTGACAAGGCAATGCGAAAGGCTTTAACCACTTGTTTACAGCAATACTCTCCAAGGTTAGAAGTTAATTATTATGATTATTCTGCATTAAAGCCAATTAATGGTAATAATGGTATAAAGGAAGGTCGCGTCATTATCTTGCAATACCGTCCTCATTATGTCAGGGAATCATATGCAAAATATCCTAACTCTTTTGACCCAATACCAACTCGAAAAGACCAATTCATACATGATATCATTCAAGGCGTAGCTTTTAACGATATGTATGAATGGGATAAATATGACTACGACAAATATAAAGCAGATTTACTTGACTCTGAGTTAAGACGAAATCTGTTTGGCAAACCAGAAAAGCCGATAAAGCCTTCCGTTCGAAGAACTAAAGGTGAAAATGAATTCTCTGATGAACGTAGTACATCGCATGCAGTAGTCTATGTCAGAGGAGATTACGAAGATGGCAGTAAATTCAGTATTCCTGAAACCGATTTTGTGATTTACGAAACTATCATTGGCGAACCCCATATAGCTCGCTTGTCTGAAATTAAGAAAAACGGCAAGTTGAATGATATTAAGAGAATTCAGAAGTTGGATGATGTCGCCAATAAACTCAAAGTATTTATCGCTGAAAAGTCAGAAGAGGTGGATATTAGAGAAAAGGTAATCAGAGAATCACAATATAAGCTGGGTAAGATTACCGAAGAAGAACGTGATTCATCAATTATTCTCTGGAAAATACTGTTAGCCAATAAAATAGAAGAAGAAGGTCTTGACAATGCCTATGAAACTGTTATGAGAGGGCTTAAGGATGTGGAAAAGATACAGAAACCACAATTTAAGCACTGGGCCAACTTGGATTCTAATATGATGTTACCATTACAGAAGATTTGTCAGCGTCGACTTTTTGAATATTTAGGGTTCGGATTAACTTCTCCATATCTTTCGATAATGCGAAGCAAAAAAGCTGCCACAAAGAATGGAACAAGAATCTTTAACAGCATGATGGATCAATTCCTACAAGATACATTATTAGAAAAAATCGATGCTGACCTCTTTGACGATTATAAAGACAGCGACATTAATGACCTGTTGAACCTAAAGAATGTTGATGACTTGGTCACATTACAGTCATTGCTTAGAAATGAAATTAGTTTGAATAACGTCGTAAATATTGCATAAAATGAATAACCTAATCGAAATTAAAAGGAATTCTCTGGAGACTTTTATCCGTGAACAGATGATAGGCCCCAATGGTTGCAGAGGACGTTTCTCTATAGAAATGGAAGAGGACAAACCGTTTGAAGGAGAAGTAATAAATACAACTCCTGGTTCTATTTATAGTACTGCAGTACTTTTCCCTCCCAAAGCACAAGGTATGTTTAGTCCTCAAGAATCATCTGCTGATTCAGAATCTGGTGATGAAACAATATCCACTGACGGTCAAGAAGACGATGGAGAGCTGTTGAGGAGTGACAGTAACGAGCAAAACGGAGATTTAGGAAGCGATGTTGACGATGAGGACGTGTATTCACTGAGTAGAAGATTTCCCAATACTGTTGGTATCTCTTGCTGTTTGATTCCTGATGCCAGTTTGGAGAAGGATGTTGAAATTAAAATATCAGGGCGTTATTATACCAAAATTGTCAGAAATGATAAATTGAGGGTACAAGTTCAAATAGTTGATAATAAAACAGAATTCGAACGCTTTTTCATAGAGAACCCGATTCTTCACAAATACTATATCTACAAAGATGGCAAGCTGAAAATTTGTGCCATCAAAAATGATGAAGTTTCACAGGTTAAAGAAATGCTACGTACAATGAATATGAATTGTGCGGCCAAAATTGCTACAATAGACGGTGAACTTGACCCTATCTTTGTTCAGATTCCACAAGGCTATAGATTCTTACTTTCATATCGTGAGGTACTTTTTAACAAATATCTCAATCATGTTCATTACGAAAGAGATAATGATGACCATAAAATATCCTCATATCTTAATGACGAAGAAAAACAACGCGTCTTAGATCAGCTCGCGAAAGTTGAAATGTTTGAAACGTTTATGTCATATTTTGACAGTCTGATTGAATTATATGATCATAAAAGCTTTGGTTTTTGGCAATCTCATAATTTTAGTACATCGTTAAATCTGGCTGGTGTCAAATCAGAAAGTAATAGTTCCGTAAAGAGAATATTCAAGCCAAAAGATAATGAATGCTTAAATCATTTTTTTGAAGTTAAAGTCGATAAAGATAAGAGCATTGCACTATCAGCTTGGTTACAAATCACAAGGAATAGCAAAGACAAGACCGATAAAAATCAATATCTGAAAATTCTCATCGTTAATGATTCCACGGCATTTAAAGAATCCCCCAAGAATTATTTCTCGATTGTAAACGAGGAAGTTAATAAACTTTGCTTTTTCGGAATCAATATTGACCTCAAGAGCAATTTCCTGTGTCAGTATCATGAAGGGAACACATATAATGACGTAAATAAAGATGAAGACAAATTGAATTTTCTGTACCGTAGCATTAGTGACTACGGTGTTGGGCATCTCTGTTCAGTTGACTGGGAAAAAGATTCAGAGGGTAATGTATCTCATATTTGGTCGGAATTTATTCCGTCATTTGAGACTCCTGACATTGAACCAGTCCCAAGGAAAAAGTTTAGTCAGTATATTGACAGTGGTGACAAAACAATCCCACTGCCGTATATGACAGACGACAAATGTCTTCAGTTTAAGTATTTATCTACTTTTTCTGACGCAACAGATGCTGAAATCATTTCTGGATTAAAGGATTTCGTTAGTCTATATGAGGATTGGATAGTTGAAAATGAGGCACGCATTACCAATCCTAAAGATAAGGAATTTGCGCTATGCAATCTCTCAAAATGTAAGAATGATATGCAACGCATGAAGGATAACATTGACAACATACTCTCTATCAGCAAAGAGAATATGTTCTGTTTTAGGTTAATGAATTCTGCGATGTTTATGCAATTATGGCATAACAAAAAGGATAATCAGAGAATAATAATTGAAGAGGACCCCAATTTAAATGAAGCATTCTATAGACAAGCAAAAGATAACATATTCCCATCATCACCCCATGCTGCTTGGAGACCATTCCAGTTGGCCTTTATACTATTAAACTTAGATGGTATTATCAATCATCCACAAGATAATGGTTGGAAAAAGCGAAATGATTTAGTTGATTTGGTTTGGTTCCCAACTGGTGGTGGTAAAACTGAGGCATATCTGGGAATAATTGCGCTTTGTATATTATATCGTCGTAAGACATATGGAGAAAATGGTTATGGAGTCGCTGCAATAATGAGATATACTCTTCGACTTTTAACAACACAGCAATTCCAGAGAGCGTTACGTCTTATCTTAGCTCTAGAACAGATACGTAGATGGGGAAAGAAAAAGGAAGAATACAATTTAGGAACAAAGCCAATTTCCATTGGGCTGTATGTAGGAGCAAATTCACTTCCGAACAAAGTGGAAGGCAAGGATGGCTTGGATGAGGAATCAATTAAATGGAATAATCGAGAAGAAGGTCAGAACAAGACAAAGATACCTTTAGACAGATGTCCTTGGTGTGGCTCAAAATTGAAATATTCATCGAGGAAGAAAATATATTTCTGCTCGAATGAGAATGATTCTTGCACGTTCTCTGACGAATTGCCAGTTCGTCTTTGCGATGAGCATATCTATAAAGAGCCACCTACATTACTATTTGGCACTGTTGATAAGTTTGCTGCTATCGCACACAGGGTTTCAACAAAAAAGAACGAAGAGAACAAAGATTCTCGTCGTATATTTGGACAGGGAATTAACTGCCTCCCACCTGACCTTATTATCCAGGATGAGCTTCATTTGTTATTAGGTCCATTAGGATCTGCTGTTAGTTTGTTTGAATGTGCTATTGACCAATTATGTACACGAGAAGACGGCACGAGGCCCAAGATTATATCATCAACAGCAACGACTCGTAATACAGAGTTGCAGATTCGTGCTTTGTATGACAGAGACCTCAACATCTTCCCTCATAATGGAATTGACTATGACGATTCTTTCTTTGCATTCTATAAAAGAGAAAAGATTGATGGACAAGAGAAATATATCTCGAAGCGTAAATACATTGGAATTATGCCGACAGGTAGAACACAGATGACCACGCAGATGCGTCTGGCAGCTATTCTGTTAGTTCACAGGGCTATATTTGAGGCTGAACACTCACAAGAAGACGGTTTTGAATTCGCAGCCAACAACTATTATTCCATCATATCTTATTTCAATAGTTTGAAAGAAGTTGGTAAAACGGATGCATTATTCTATACAGAGTACTCGAAATATGTACGTCGATTATTCAAACGCGTTATGCCGTTTGGTAATCTTTTGGAGTGCTTTTATTCAATGAACGAGTTAAATGAGACAGAGCTATCTGGACGTCTAACTGGTGCAGAAGTGAATGAAAAGTTTGCAGAAGTGGGCCAGGACTGGAGTGTTGAGAAGCGACTACCACACAAAGAGAAGGAAGATTGGGTTAAAGGAACGACTCCTCCGGATTACATTTTAGCAACAAACATGATTTCCGTTGGTTTGGACGTTGCAAGGTTTAACGCCATAATTATGAACTCCATGCCAAGAAACATTGCTGAATATATTCAGGCCAGTTCACGTGTGGCACGTGAACAAAAAGGGCTGGTTCTTACACTTCACAATCCTTTCCGATCTAGAGACGTATCACACTATGAGAAATTCAGGGAGTTCCACGAGAAGCTCTATTTCTACGTAGAACCTATATCAATAACACCTTTCTCAAAGAAATCAATTGAGAAATATCTTGCATTATATTTGGCTGCTATAGTAAGGCATTCATACAATAATCTTGCTGACCGAAACAGTGCAAGCAAAATAAACGACAGTAATCTAAGTGGTCAAATAAAACAGATGGTGGCTGATTATTTCAACCAGCGATATGAAAGAATGCAAAGGCCAGAGATTAGTCAGTTAGAAAAGGGGCTTTTGACCACGGAGCTTAGAGACAACGTAATTCAATTTGTTGATAAGGCTATAAGCCAATGGGAAGCAAAAGCCCATGATGTTGAGGGCTTGGTCTACAATTCCTCTCAATATCAAAATTCTGCAGCATTATTTAGCATTCCAGCTGGATATGAGGAATCTAATACAGATAATTTATGGACTGTTCCTCAGTCACTTCGTATTGTTGAACCAGAAGCAGTGCTTCATATAAGAGTTGGAAACGATGGAAATTAAAACTACAAGACAATTAAAAGTACAATAGATATGACAACAGAGAAACAAACAAAAGAGTTCAAGAGCGTTAGGAAAATACGTACTGGCGACAAGGGCTTTAAAGAACTCGCCGTGACATGTGTGGCATTCGCCAATGCCCAAGGGGGAACAATATATGTAGGTATCGAAGATGAAGAAAAGGAACCGATGCCTAATCAAATAATAGAGGAAGAGGAAATAAACGACACTGTTTCCAGACTTAGAAGTTTGTGCTTTAATGTCAGCGTGATGTCCTCTGAACGTTTGACTCACCAGAATGGAGCACACTATTTTGAGGTATATGTAGCACCATCGTTGAAGTCGATTGCCACGACCTCAGACGGGAAGATATACTTACGGGTAGGCGACAAGTGTGAGCCGGTTAGGAACGAGGACTTGCAACGTCTGTCGATAGAAAAAGGTGCATATCAATGGGAGTTGCTGACTACAAGAACCAGACTGGACGAAGTTCCCCAAGAGAATAAAATTCGTTTTGCTGAAGACATCCGTAGCTCCAAACGTGTGAAAGAACACGTCAAACAGATGACAGACATCGAGATTCTTGAACATTACAATTTGGTTGACAATGGCGTTCTGACTAATCTGGGTGTACTGTGGTTAGGTAATGCCAAACAGCGTGGCCGAATATCTTATCCCATAACAGTACAATATATTGTTTACGATCAACTGGAGCATAAGGTAAGAAAAATAGAATGGCATGATCATCAGTATAATCCTAAAGATCTTCTTTTGGAGATAGAGAAGGAGGCCATTGAACTGGAATACTATTATGAGTTTCCTGATGGTCTGTTCCGAAAACAAATAAGGCACTACCACCCCAAGGTAATAAGGGAGCTGTTGCTAAATGCATTTGCTCATAAAAGCTTTACCATATCAAGTGATATCATGATTTGTGTATATCCTGACAGACTCGAGATTTCCAATCCTGGAGGATTACCACTTGGTGTGACTGTGGACAATTTGCTGCATCAGCGGCATCGTCGTAATCCTTATCTCATTACAATTATGAGTGACATGGGTCTAATGGAAGGAGAAGGTTCTGGTTATGACTTGATATATGAACTGAATTCCATGGAAGGGAAACGCCAACCTATACCAGAGTCTTCGTATAATGAGTTTAAGGTTACCCAATATTCAGCGATACAAAATGTGGACATTCTCCCGTTGTTGGACTACACCCTGAAAAGTTACGAATTAACACAGAAGGGCTATATCACTTTTGGAGCTATTGCCAATGAAACAAAAATGATGGCAACGAGGCTGTCCGAATATCTCCAACTATCAGATGCAGACAGACTAAGAAGTTACGTTGAACCACTGCTTAATATGGGATTGGTTAATAAACGTGGTACAGGAAAGGGAACAACATATTATATCAATCCAAAACTTATTGCCAATTCAAAAGCAAATGTAAAGACTACGCTCAAAAACATTGAGCCTTACACCTTGAAGGCTTTGATAATTGAGGATTTGCGAGTACACCCAAAGAGCTTGATGTCTGAAATAGCTGAGAGATTACCAGATGTTGAACTAAAAGAGTTGCGGAATATGGTATATAAAATGGTCGGTGAAGAAGTAAATGCAACTGGCGGGAGAACATACAGACGATATGAATTGGTTAATGGCAGAAAAGAAAAGAAATAAAAGGGAAAACGAAAAAAGAATGTTTTAACTTATTGAAAACCAATCATTTTTCTTTTTTTACAACTGGATAGAACCAGAAAAAGAAGCTGTTTTATTGAAATGGTAGGAAACGATGGAAATTAAAAGTACAAGACAATTCAATCAAGGCATAGGAAAGTACAAAGTACTATCCTCAAATGCAGGTGTAGGCTCTATTGTCGCTACAAAATGGGGCGGATTTGTGATGCCTTTGACCTCATCAAAATGGGGCAGCGTTTCTGCAGTATCAGAATATCTGAAAAGACATAGCTCTGAACTATTGAATTCTTCTAAGATTTTTGAAGAAACTGGAGTCGAAATCATAGATGATAATCGGTTCGTAGGCTTTCTACGTGCTACTGAGTGTATGACACACCTCCGTTGTCTGGTGGCAATTCCACATGTTTCTCTTGACGCCTATAACGTCTGTAACGTTGATGAACATCCTGCAAATATCAGATACAGAGAGATTCATCCGAATAGTAAATTGGAAGAAAGTACCTTTACCGTTCCAGCAATTGTTTTTCCACGTTGGTTCTTTTCACGTACAAAAAAAGACTTTAAACCTGTTGAAGAGTGGATAAGGATATGGAAAGAAAAAGGCTGTAATGGAGGAGACCTTAGATATTTTGCACCGCCACGTGATCCTTATAAAACAACTGGAAGAAAACAATTCGGAGATCATTTCCCAGATGGAAAGAATAAAATACATGAGTTACTGGAACAATCCTCAATGGTGTTGATTTGTCCAAATGGTCATATATCCGACATACCATGGCAGGAGTTTTTTTCTGCAAGGCTTGAACTGAAGAAACAAGTATTTGATGAAGGATTTGAGCTATTTAACTATGAAGGAGAACCCTGTCCAGAAAGCAAGACTGGTGAACATGAATTGCAATGGCTCGAGAACCGTAGTCATGCAGAAAGCTTTGGTATGCTTAAATGTAAATGTTGTGGTAAGTCCGTTTCACTTGAAGGTATCATGAACCTCCAGCCCTTATGTCCTGGCGATAAGCCCTGGGAGGGAATCGGAAGGCAAGATTATGCTGCCTGTATGCAAAAGAACAAGCGTTCAACTATGAAATGGGCTTTGGTGACAAGTAATAGTGTTTACTATGCGGAGAATTTCAGCAGTCTGTATATTCCTGACGATTATAGAACTGGTGCCAATGTGCTGGATGAGAAACTTCAGAAAGTGCTAACACTGATGACTGACAAATGGTTTGACAAATATGTGAAGAAACATGATGGTGCGACAAAGCAGGACTATTTGGATCATTGCTACGAGGATGACTTTGACAGTATTGTTGACTATGTCATTTCCAAGGCTGACGACAGCGACTACGAGCTGTCGGACGAGGAAGCCCAGAAAGTAATCAACGCATTTGGTGGTGATGGTGATGAAGAGCAATCTGGAGATGTACGCGAACAATACAGATTCGAAGAGTTTGAAGTATTCCAAAATAATGAGAAATCTTTGGAAGACAATGACACGTTGATATTCAATGATATTGTGATGCCAGAAACCCTTCGTCCTTATTTTCACAAGATACAACAAGTCAGTACGCTCGCTGTAAGCAATACTCAGATTAACTTCTCGCGTGTCAGTATGCCACAGCCAGAATTGAAGGATGACGGTACCATTGACTATCCCAATAGAATGAAAATTTTCAGCGAAGCGCCTGAAGATGTTCTGACGATGCCTGCCGTCCAGAGTTTTGGCGAAGGACTGTTCTTTAGCTTCAATGAAGAAACCATGTCGACATGGGTAAAAAAACATGAGGAATTTTTCAAAGAGCACTATAAGGGAATGAACGAACATGATGACACATTTGACAGTATCTATCGGGAAATGAAACTTGGAGGTATTGCCAGATTCCTTGTGCTACATACATTCTCGCATGTGCTGATGAAAGAATTGGAGTTTTCGTGCGGTTATCCGACTGCAAGCTTGAGTGAACGACTGTATTTCTCCGACAGAATGTGTGGTGTGCTGATTTACACTACCGATGGCGCAGAAGGTAGTATGGGTGGATTGGTTTGGCAAGGTCAGCCTAACTTGATAGAAAACATCATCCGAAAGGCGATGGAAAGAGCTTTGAACTGTGCTTCTGACCCAATTTGCTGGGAAAATGAGGACCAGTTGAACTATGCTGCCTGCTTCTCATGTGCTATGGTGTCTGAGACATCTTGTGAAAAACGGAATGTAGGTCTTGATAGAAGAATTTTGGTAGATTCTGAGTTTGGGTATTTTAAGGATTTGCTTTAATAATTGATAATTTAAATATTAATTGTTAAATTGTTGTTATGACATACGCTAAACAACCTATAGATGATTACCATCAACAAGACTATCTTAAGTGTTTTACTGAAAAAGCTATATATATAGCGTTGTTAAAAAAAGGTCTTGAATATGAACGTGATTTTTTGTTTCACAAAGAGATTGAAGATGTGCCTTTCAACAAAAGTAATAAACATAAGGTTGATTTGGTCTTAACAACACGTCATGATGGTGACAAATTGTATGTAGAGATCAAGGGACAGATGACATACTTAGAAGTTAACAAGTTGAGGTTCCTTTTAGATCGCCCTGAACATTTCTATATTTTGCAATTAACTGAAATAGATTGGATAAGACCTTTTAACAAGGATAAAGAGAAAGAATTTGAGAAATCTAAGAAAGATTTTGAAAAACAGATAAATGAACTGGTGAAGTTTGTAAAAAAAGAAAAAACAGGGATAGAATTATCTGAGATTTCTAGAAAGAGACTTGAAAGGTATATTAAATATAGAAGTGGAGATTTGAAAAGATGGAAGGGTTCGCAATGACCCTGTAAACTTCCCTATTTGACATTATGATCTTTTTCTTAAAGGTTTAAGAACTCATGGGGTATGGAAAATAAGCAGTAAATTTGCAGCACGAAATGAAAATTGATTGTATCATTAAAAACAAAAACTATGGTAGGTAACAAGAAACGGGGCTACATAAGGGAGACCCGTAAGATGGCGGAGGATGCTAAGCGTGAGAACCCCCAGGAAGTGTATACTGGGTTTGAGGATTATCTGGAGGTGTTGTATCCAGGTAAGACGTGGATACATGACAAGCCTTTCGGTAAGCGGAACGGCAAGAGCTATCAGATCAGGCCTGACTACCTGTGTGAGGAGATGAAGCTGATAATAGAGTTTGACGGGCTGCAGCATTATACAAATCCGGAGAATGTGCGCAAGGACAGGGAGAACCAGCAGGTATATGAGGGGTTCGGATATCGGGTGATTCGCATTCCGTACTTCATTCAGCTGACAAAATCGGTGGTGAAGGAGATGTTTGGATTGGAAATGGAGGATGATCTTTTTGACCCTAGTCTTCCGTCGATGGCGGTGCGATGGAAGAACACTCCGGCGTATTGCTGTGCCTCGGGGTTGGCACGTATGGCAGAGGAGTTGCGTCGCTATCCGCAACAGTATGAGGTGAACTTGCGGTGTCTGGAGGCTGACAATGATGAGGAAATGTCGGGGGCTTTGCTGCTAAAGCAGGCTATGGGGAGATAAAGAGCAGAGATTACAAAAGATTTACTATCTTTGTGGTATAAAACAGGAATTGATATGAAATACACATTTGAGTTAAAAGTTTTTCTGACTTATTCGGATAAGGAGCTGGAAGTGGAGGTGGATCTTTCTGATGAAGAGGTAGCTAAGATTAAACAATTGGTGGTGGATTACTTGGAGAATAAAGAGGAGCCTGAGGAGGAAGAGGATGATGAAGGAGGTTTTGTTCAGGAAGATGACCTTCTGACAATTCTTGATGATAGGGGCTCGGAGTTGTTTGACAAATTCTGGGATAAGATCTATCCTATTGTATATAAGGAGTGCTTGATTGATGGCATCGAGAATGGGGATGAGGAAAGATTGGAGGAGATTGAGGATGCTGAGTTGAGTGAGTTGAGCTATAAAAAACTGCATAGGTTGTATGGTGACTGCATGGAGCTGGATCATGACAGTTGTTGCTTGGTGAGGGTACCGGAAGCATTGAAATAAAGGCAATAAGCCGTTGGCACTTAGGAGCTGGGAGGAATCCTGGCTCCTTTATTTATATATGGTGCTACACCTACTCTATTTTCTTAAAGGTTTAAAAACTCAGGGGGTGTGGAATGTTAGTAGTAAATTTGCAGCAGAATTAAAAACTAAAAAAATATAAGAGTATGAAAAAAGAAGAAAAGATGAAGCCAAAGGCAACGGCAGAGCTTGCCAAAGAGTATGATGAACTGAATAAGATGGTTTGTGAGGGTAAAGGAGATGGTAAGAAACTGAATGAGTTGATGGAAAACTATGACTGGTTTAATGTGGTGTTTACCGATGCTGAGACGGGTAAGAAGGGGTTGAAAACGGTGGCTGACGAGGTGATTGTTCCGGCAATCTATGATGACTTCGATGAAGTGCAAAGCTACCTTTATGCTCCTCATCACCCAGCGGTGGCTATCAAGGACGGTAAGTATGGTATTGTTAAAGCTGACGGATCGGGTGAGCAGCTTTGTGAATTTAAGTTCGACTACATCGGGAGCATACCGTTCTGCCAGCTCTTCGTCGCTCGTTGGGATGGTGTGAAGGAGAAAATTGGCATTATCTCACCCAACGGTACGGTTATCTGTCCCAACGTACTTACTGGCTATTGCGAGCAGACGAATGAGATTTTACCTATTAAGAATGGTGACAAGTGGGGCGTGATTGACCTTGGGAATCTTCAGTGCGTATTGCCAGAGTATGATGATCTGGAGATGGATGTTGAGGCTGATGTTGTGTTTGTAAAGGATGGCAAGCGGGGTTACATCACGGAAGATGGGGAGTTTGTGACGGTGGAGCAATACGAGAAGGATGGGAAATACATTGATGTGCCTGTCATTTCGACTTATCTGCCTTATGACTAAATAGAACACCAGAGCCTCAGCGCCTCAGAGCCTCATGTGACCTTTGCAATGTTATCGTTCCTATTTTTTGATTGGAATGGGCATGGGGCAATACAAAAGAATTTGTAAATTCGCAGCAGAAATTTAAAAGTTTTCTTATATTTGTCATCATTAATGGCTGACTTGATATTGAGATTGTTGGATATTTATAATTAAGGAATAAAGGATATGGGATTGAATGGTATTCTGATTGTATTGGTGGTGTTGCTGCTGGTGGCTATCATTGGCTTGTTTGTGGTGCTTCAGCAGAAGAACCAGGTGAAGACGCAGCTGGTGGAGGCGAACACTAAGCTTGACATCGAGACGAAACAAAGGGAAAAGGAGAGAGAGGACAGTTTGCAACAGATGCAAGCTGCCAAGGAGGAATGGAACCTGGAGCGTCAGAAGGCTGAGGAGAAGAGGAATGAGGAGCGTGAAAGGGCCAAGGAGGAGCTGGAAAAGCAGATTAACTCGATGAAGGGGGAGGCTGAGAAGCAGAAGCTGGAATCGGTGGAGGCGCTGAGAACTGGTTATGAGGCTCGGATAGAGGCGCAAGAGAAGCATTATAAGGAGGCAATGGATGCTCAGCAGAAGAAGTTTGACGAGACCATTGAAAAGATGACGGCTCAGCTGAAGTTGGCTACTGACGAGATGCTGAAGGAGCGTCAGAAGGAGTTTGCCGAGTCGAGCAACACTAACCTGGGACAGATTGTGACGCCGCTGAAGGAGACCATTGAGGAGATGAAGAAGGCGATGAACGAGAACACGAAGAACCAGGCGACATTGACGGGTAGTCTTAGTGAGAACATCAGGAACATGATGTTGCAGAGTGAGGCGGCGAGAAAGAGTACGGATGAGCTGACGAGGGTGTTCAAGCATGGGTCGAAGGTGCAGGGCGACTGGGGTGAGACGGTGCTGAACGAGTTGCTGGAGGCGCAAGGGCTGACGGAAGGGGTGCACTACAAACTGCAGCCTTACATCAGGGATGCTCAAGGTGAAATCAGTAAGTCGGAAGAGGGTAGCATGATGCGACCGGATGTGATTTTGCACTTGGATCAGCGTCGTGAGGTGATTATTGACTCGAAGGTGTCGCTCACGGCTTATATTGAATATGTGAATGCGGAGAATGAGGCGGAGCGGGAGAAGTGGCTGAAGGCGCATGTGGACAGCATCAACAAGCATGTGAAGGAGTTGGCGAACAAGGACTATTCGAAGTATATCGAGAAGCCTAAGGTGAAGATGGATTATGTGATTATGTTTGTGCCTAACACGGGGGCTCTGCTGACGGCTATGAATGCTCAGCCTGACTTGTGGCGGAGGGCGATGGAGAAGAATGTGTATATTGCTGACGAGCAGACGCTGTATGCTGCCTTGCGTATCATTAACCTGACGTGGACTCAGATTACTCAGATTCAGAACCACGAACAGGTGTATAAGTTGGCGAATGTGATGATTGACAGGGTGGGTCTGTTTATGGATCGCTATCTAGCCATAGGTAGTGCGCTGGATAAAGCCAAGGATTTTTATGACAAGGGTATGACGAACCTGAAACCGGAAGGCAAGAGCATTATTCAAACTTGTAACCAGCTGATCAAGCTGGGGGCGAAGCAGAGTAACAAGAATCCACTGCCTCAGCTGACTGACATTGATGATATTCCTGAGATAGAGGCTCCTGAAAAGGAGGAACCGGAAGGGACTGCCTGACTATTCGGGGGTGTTCTTACTGAACACCAGACGGTCTTCTGTCATTCGGATCATATATTGTTGAATGATGGCCTTGAGGGTGCGTTCCATTTCTGCCTCAACGGCACCGAGTTGTCCTTTTAGGTTGTTGCGCATGAACCAATCGGTGCGATAGTTGTAGATGGCTTTCACTTCTCCTTCATCGGTCATCTGCATCACGTAGTCGCCCTTGACATACTGGTACATTCCATTGTTATTGTTGATGGCCCAGGTGTCGGCATCGGGGGTGGTGAGGAGGTCGGTGCCAAAGGCGATGTAGGGGTCGCTGTATCCTAAGCTGCTCAGTACGGTAGGCATGATGTCTATCTGCTGGGCAATGCAGTGACGGCGCTCAGCAGGCAATTGTCCTGAGGGGTCGAAGAAGAAGATGCAACCACCATACAAGCCCAGATCGGTCTGGTATTCAGGCCGCGAACTCAGGTTGGTATGGTCGGATGTGAACACAAACAAAGTATTCTCGTACCAAGGCTGTTGCTTGGCTGTATCGAAGAACTTTCGCAGGGCATTATCGACATAGCGGATGCATTTGTGCATGGGGTTGTCGTCGCCTGGCTCGTCTGGATAGATTTCGCGATAGCGCTCTGGCACCACATAAGGATGATGCGAACTGGCTGAAAACAGTGAAGTGACAAATGGTTGCTGCATCTCCGACATCTTCAGGGCAAAGAACTGTAGGAACTCTTCGTCCCAGATGGCCCATGAACCATCGAAAGCTGCATCTCCGTCAAAACGCTGGTCTTGGTTAAATTCCGTACGACCGAAATAGTCTTTATACTTGGTGCCTCGGGCAAAGGCCTCGAAGCCCATCGAACCATTCTCTGCCCCATGGAAGAATGCCGAATAATAGCCTTTTTTACCCAATTCACCGGCAATACCGCTGACCTCGTTCACAGAGGCTGGTGTGAGTACATAAGGTTCGATGAAATGGGGAATACTTGACAAAATGGAGGGCATACCGTCAATGCTCTTGCGTCCATTGGCAAAGGTGTAGTCAAAGGTGAGCGAATGTTGCAACAGCGAATCCACAAAGGGGGTATAACTCTTGTATGCTGGGTCGCCCCAGATATCGTTATAGGCTCCAATGTACTCACGACCGAAACTTTCGAGGATAAGGACTACTACATTTTTCTTTTGGAGCACCAGCGAATCGTTGGGCACGATGATGGGCTCGTATATCTTGCTCAGTTCCTCGCGTGAATAGTATTTCGGATCCTTATACACATTCTTGCCGATGGTACGAATCATCGAGAAGGGAGTGTTCAGCACGATGGCCGCTTCAGTAGGACGGTTGACGTATTGGTTGGCATTGCTGATTGTGATGGGACGAACGGCTCTTGTCAGACCGCCACGTATGCCAACCACAGCTAAGGGGATAAATGCCACGAAACAAACCAGATGAAGGAGGTAGTACTTAGCATACTGAGGGATAGCGGTGAGCCTGAGTTGACCTGTGGGCTTGACATAGAGATAATACATGGCTACAATGATGCCGATACCAATGAGTACCAAGTACCAGTGGTTCAACAGTTCCGTACCGAATATGCCGCCCAGGTTGTCATCATGACTGAACTCCTGAAACACCGTTGTCGTGGTACGGCGACCTGTGTATTTGAAATAGACAGCATCGGCCAGGTTGACCACCACCGCCAAGCTGTTGAAGACCATGAACACCCATTTGGCCACCGATTGCCAACTGTCTCGTTCCTTAAGGTGAAAAGGCAGGAGCATAAGAACGGCATAGAGCAGGTTGGTGTAGATGATGCCGGCATTGTCGAAAATCCAACTGCCATGAATCAACTTGGGAATGGACAAGGCTGCGAAGCCTTCGGAAAAGGTACTCCAGTTCTCGCAAACATACACCACCCGGCATACGGCATAGACAATATATACCAGGATGATGTTGAGCACGAAGGCTACCACACTGGATATCATGGTTTGTTTGAGAGTCAGTCCTTTCATCATTTAAATCTCTTTCTTTCGTATAATCGTCAGGCCGTCACGCAAGGGCAATATTACCTTCTCCACCCTATCGTCTTTTGCCACAAAATCATTGAAATGCAGGATGCCCTGCGTCTGAAGGTCGCTTTCACGTACATGCTCCTCGGTAACATGACCTCCCCACAGGGTATTGTCGGCCAGGATATAACCTCCCGGACGCAAGTGAGCCAGTACGAGTTCGTAGAAATCGAGGTAACGACGCTTGTCGCCATCTACGAATGCCATATCGAAGGTTACGCCCAATGTGGGAACCACTTGCAGGGCATCACCAATGATGAACTCAATCTGGTGGGCATAAGGGGAGTTGTCGAACCACGGACGGGTGAACTCCTCCTGTTCGTCGTTGATCTCAATGGTATAAATCTTACCGTCCTTGGGCAGGCCTTCGGCCATGCAGAGAGCGGAATAACCGCTGTAGGTACCTATCTCCAGTATGTTCTTGGGTTGCACCATGCGGGTGAGCATCTTCAGGATACGTCCTTGCAGATGGCCTGATACCATGTGGGGGTAGAGCAGCTGTAAGTGGGTTTCGCGATACAGCTGGTTCAAATACTCTCCTTCGGCATCTATGTGCTGCTCTATGTAATCTTCAATGTTCAATGATAAACATTTTGCTTCACCTTATGGATGTGCCGACGGCTGACTGCAAGCAGATATGCTGCCTACACACATCCATTACGGCTTAATAGTCAACGGTCAACGCCTCTAAGGCGAGGCGGTAGGAGTCAAGGCCAAAGCCTAGGATGACACCCTTGCAAGCGCAAGAGATCATGGACTTGTGGCGGTATTCCTCGCGGGCATGCACATTGCTGATATGTACCTCTACCACAGGCGCTGTGATGGCACGGATGGCATCTTGCAGGGCGATGGAGGTATGGGTATAGGCACCGGCATTGAGGATAATGCCATCGACATCGAAGCCTACCTCATGGAGTTTGTCGATAAGGGCACCCTCGCAATTGGACTGGTAATAAGCTATTTCCACGTTGGGATAACGCTGCTTCAACACCTGCAGGTAGTCGTCGAACGACTGGTTGCCATAGATGCCTGGTTCACGCTTGCCTAACAGATTTATGTTAGGTCCGTTGATAATTTGTATCTTCATACCAATAAATTTTATATCTTTGTGGCAAAGATAGTGCAAGCCGAAGACAGAACAAAATAAACTTGTTTTTTTTTTATGTTAAGGCGCAGCCTATGTTATCTAAAGGTAACATTTAAATGAAAAAGTCGGCAAAAATACCGGAGAAGATTAAGGGCAGGGTGCCTATTATCAAGGAATATACCCAATACCTGAGGCTGGAGAAAAACCTTTCTCCCAACACGTATGATGCCTATCTGACCGACTTGGAGAAGCTGTTGCACTATCTGGACACGGCCGACATAGATCCGCTGGAGGTGACGCTGGAGAACCTGCAGCACTTTATGGCAGGACTGCATGATGTGGGCATCCACCCGCGTTCGCAAGCCCGCATACTGAGTGGGGTGAAGTCGTTTTTCAAGTTCCTGGTGATAGCCGACTACCGCAAGGATGACCCTGCCGAGTTGCTCGAGGGTCCGAAGATTGGGTTTAGGTTGCCCGAGGTGCTAACGGTAGAGGAGATTGACCGCATTATCGACATGGTGGACATGAGCAAGAACGAGGGGCAACGCAACCGTGCCATGCTGGAAACGCTTTACAGTTGTGGATTGCGAGTGAGTGAGCTGTGCAACTTGAAGTTGTCGGATCTCTACTTCGACGAGGGCTTCATCAAGGTGGAGGGCAAGGGGAGCAAGCAACGACTGGTGCCTATCAGTCAGCGAGCCATACAGGAAATCAAGTGGTGGCTGGAAGACCGTATAGGGGGCAAGATCAAGGAAGGTTACGAAGATTATGTGTTCCTGGCTCGTTGGGGCAAAAACATCTCACGCATCATGGTGTTTCATCTCATCAAGGAATTGGCCGAGAAAGCGGGCATCAAGAAAACCATCAGTCCGCATACCTTCCGCCACTCGTTTGCCACCCACTTGCTGGAGGGAGGGGCCAACCTGCGAGCCATACAGGCTATGATGGGACATGAATCTATCGCTACGACAGAGATTTATACGCACATCGACCGCTCAATGCTGCGGGCAGAGATCATTGAACATCATCCACGTAACATGAAACGTTGACCGTTGACTGCGTCCTATTTCGTCGCGACTCGGCCAAACCGATGCGAGCATCTTTGGCACTCGCTGCTCCGAAAAGTGACCGTTTAAAGATTAATATTACTAAAAATACTCTAATATTGCACCGTGAAACAAAAAACCTCCTTATATTTGTGGAAGTAATCAATAACAAAAAATACAAAAGAACATGAAAAAATTGGTTTATTCATTAGTAGTAACGCTGCTGGCGGTGCTGACATCATGCGCCAGCAAGATGGGTGAGCTGTCGCCCGAATATTTCACCGTAACACCACAGGTGCTTGAGGCTGTGGGTGGAAAGGTGCCTGCCACCATCAACGGTAAATTCCCCGAGAACTATTTCAATAAGAAAGCCATTGTGGAGGTGACGCCTGTTTTGCGTTGGCAAGGCGGTGAGGTCAAGGGACAACCGGCTACCTTCCAGGGCGAAAAGGTGGAGGCCAACAACCAGACCATCTACTACAAGACGGGTGGCAACTATACCCTTCGTACCTCGTTCGACTACCGTCCTGAGATGGCGAAGAGCGAGCTGTTCCTCGACTTTGTGGTTCGTATTGGCAACAAGGTGATGACCATTCCTTCGGTGAAGGTGGCTGACGGTGTGATAGCTACCTCTGAGCTGGTGAACCAGACCTTGGAGAATGCCAATGTGTCGCTGGGTGCCGATGCTTTCCAACGTATCATCAAGGACAAGCGTGAGGAGCAGATTATGTTCCTGATTCAACAGGCCAATATCCGCTCTAACCAGATGGGTGCGGCCAACAGCTTTACCAACGAGGTGAAGAATGTGGAGGGTACCTCTAACCAGCGTATCAGCAACATCGAGATCTCTGCTTATGCATCACCCGATGGTGGTGTGAACCTGAACAAGGGATTGGCTGAGAAACGTCAGGACAACACCGCTTCGCTGATTGAAAAGAACCTGAAGAAGAGCAATATAGATGCCGATATCGACACCCGCTATACGGCACAGGACTGGGAAGGTTTCCAGGAACTGGTATCGAAGTCGAATATCCAGGACAAGGACCTGATTCTGCGAGTGCTATCGATGTATTCTGACCCAGAGGAACGCGAACGTGAGATCAAGAACATCTCTACCGTATATAGGACGCTGGCGGATGACATCCTGCCACAGTTGCGTCGTTCACGTCTGACACTGAACTACGAGATTATCGGTAAGAGTGATGAGGAAATCAGTACGCTGGCCCGCAACAATGCCCGTGAGCTGAACAACGAAGAACTGCTCTATGCTGCTACCCTGACCAACGATGCTGCCGAGCAGGAGGCAATCTACACCCAGGCATCGAGGTTGTTCCCTAACGACTACCGTGCTTTCAACAACCTGGGTAAGTTGGCTTACGAAGCTGGAGACATCAACAAGGCAGAGGGATTGTTCAAGCAAGCGCTCAGCAAGCAGGATGCTCCTGAGGTGAACAATAACCTGGCACTGGTGGCGCTGGCCAAGGGCGACAAGGCTGCTGCCGAGCAATACCTGGGCAAGGCATCGGGTGCCAAGGAACTGAGCGAGACCATGGGTAACCTCTATATTGCCCAGGGACAGTATGACCGTGCCGTGAATGCCTTTGGGGATGCCAAGACCAACAGTGCCGCTCTGGCACAGATACTGGCCAAGGACTACAACAAGGCTCGTACGACCTTGCATGCCATTGAGCGTCCGGATGCCTACACCGACTACCTGATGGCCGTGCTGGGTGCCCGCACCAACAACCTGCAGATGGCAACAACCCACCTGCAACGTGCCGTGGATCAGCAACCTGCACTGAAACAGAAAGCAGCAACAGATTTGGAATTCAGCAAGTATTTCACCAATGCCGATTTTGCCGCTATCGTAAGGTAATCGGTTGTACATCTTATAATAGAGAGGGCGCACAAATAGAGAAAAGCGCCCTCTTTTTTTGGCTTTTGCTTTTTAGTTAGGCAAAAAAGCACTACTTTTGGTGCCGAAACTTAGAAACACCCATGAGGAAACGTTGGCTGACATATCTGCTGATAGCCCTTGTCTGCATGGCCTGCGGAGAAGAGCAAGGCGACCGTGCCCTGGTGCAGGGCACTATCAAAGGGTTGGTCAACGACACCTTGATTGTGTATGGTGCCGACCAGATGTTCGACAGGGTAGATACCATCTATGTCAGGAAGGGCAAGTTCAAAAGGTTTATCGCTGTAGATACTTTGGCGCAGGCATGGATGATGTATAAGGATGGGCAAAAGGTACCTCTGTTCCTCAACAAACGCAGTAACATCAAGATCAAGGGCGACACTGCCCAACTGCTGCGTTTGCAGATAGAAGACCAGGGAGAGAACCACCTGCTCACACAGTTCAACAATGAGTTTGACACCACACTGACCATCGCCTTGGTGGATACCTTCATCACCCGTTATCCCACCTCTACCGTGGGTTTCTACTTGATGAACCGCTACATGCAGGATGCCACGAAAGAAGAGAGGAAGTTGGTGGCCCCATTGCTGAAGAAACTTGACGAGGAGATAAAGCATCATCCACAATACACAGCCATCGACGACCGCCTGAAGGCAGAGGCAAAGACCGATTCGGGTATCTCCGTGAACTATTTCCGCCTGAAGAATCAGGAAGAGAAATGGGTATCGCGAACGGACTTTAGCAGGAAGTGGTTGATCATTAATTTCTGGGCATCTTGGAACGAGACCAGCAAGCAACAGAACCGTACCCTCTACAAGCCATTGTATAAGGAGATAAAGAAAGAAAAGATAGACGACCTTGCCATGTGGGGTATCTCGCTCGACATCGACCGTAAGGTGTGGAAAGAAGCCATACAAAAAGATACCTTGGAGTGGACACAGGGATGTGATGCCAAAGGATGGCTCACAGAAGCTGCCAAAATGTTCGATATCAGATACTTGCCTGCCAATGTACTCATTACCCCTGATGGCAAGATATCGGCCATCAATCTGACGAAAGAGCAGTTGGAGGATAAGGTGAAGGAATTGAAAGAAAAGAAAAAAGAGAAAGAGAAAAAGAAATAGTATTAACCAACTTAAATCATTCATAACAAGTTATGTTGACGAAAGTTTTTGCTGCCGCCCTACAGGGCATCGATGCTACACTGATTACCATCGAAGTGAACAGCCTTAAAGGTTGTGGTTTTTCATTAGTGGGTCTCCCCGACTCAGCCGTAAGAGAAAGTCAGCAACGTGTGTTTGCTGCTTTTCATGTACTGGGACTCAATTTCCCCAATGCCGACATACTGGTGAACATGGCTCCTGCCGACATACGCAAGGAGGGGTCTGCCTACGACTTACCCCTGTCGATGGGCATACTCACCTCGGTAGAGGTATTGCCACCCCAACTGCTGGATGAGTTTTTGATGATGGGAGAGTTGGGGCTTGACGGTAGGTTGATGCCTATTCGTGGTGCCTTGCCCATAGCCATCATGGCCCGTGAACTGGGTTTCAAGGGGATTATCCTTCCGCATCAGAACGCCCGCGAGGCAGCGGTGGTGAACAACCTCACCGTTCTGGGAGCGGAGAACCTAAGTCAGGTGGTGGATTTCTTCAGAGGCAACGAGAAGAGCATCGTGCCCACGGTGATGAATACCCGTGAGGAGTTCTACCATCATCAGCAGGAGTTTGATACCGACTTTACCGATGTGAAAGGACAGGAGAATGTGAAACGGGCTATGGAGATAGCAGCTGCCGGCAGTCACAACCTGCTGCTGGTGGGCAGTCCTGGTAGCGGTAAATCAATGCTGGCCAAACGATTGCCCACCATCCTACCCCCTCTGTCATTGGCCGAGAGTCTGGAAACCACCAAGATTCATTCGGTGGCAGGTAAGTTAGGCAAGGAAGGGGGCCTCATCTATCATCGTCCGTTCAGGAATCCCCACCATACCATTTCTACCGTCGCGATGACAGGTGGAGGCAGTTATCCGCTTCCAGGAGAGATCAGTCTGGCCCATAACGGCATACTTTTCCTCGATGAATTGCCCGAGTTCAGAAGAGATGTACTGGAGGTGCTTAGACAACCGTTGGAAGACCGCCACATCAGCATCAGCAGGGTACGCAACCAAGTGGATTATCCCGCCAGCTTCATGTTTGTGGCCGCCATGAACCCTTGTCCGTGTGGATATTTTAATCATCCTACCCATCCCTGCGTTTGCTCACCAGGACAGGTGTTGAAGTACATGGGACGTATATCGGGTCCATTAATGGATCGCATCGACCTCCAGATTGAGGTGACGCCTGTTCCTTTCGAGGAACTATCTTCCCAACGTGTCGGCGAACCGAGTCGTGTGATACGCGAACGAGTGATCAAGGCCCGCAAGATACAGGAAGAACGTTATAAAAACTCGCCTCATGTACATTGCAATGCTCAGATGACATCTAAGCTCTTACATGCTTATGCACAACCTGATAGCAGCGGACTGATGCTGCTGCGAACCGCTATGCAAAAACTGAACCTCAGTGCCAGGGCTTATGACCGTATCCTTAAAGTGGCTCGTACCATAGCCGACTTGGCAGGTTGCGAACAGGTACAGAGCCAACATCTGGCAGAAGCCATTGGTTATCGTAATCTGGACAGGGAGGATTGGAGTGACAGGAGGTAATAAAAACAACACCTTCCCGCAACTTGTCGGGAAGGTGTCGATGTAGGCTCCGGAATGCCGTTACTCAATGCCATATATTTGGATCACCATAGGCATGGCCTTGAACCGGATTTAATTCATTATTACCTCTTGACCACCAACCATCACTTCCACATGATGTGCCGTGGGGGAAATCCATTGCACCTAAATCAATTCTTTTATCATCTACAGTAAAACTAACTCCACCAGTCACCATATCCAAATCATCTTCGCTGAGTTCCTGGCGCATCACTACTTTCTCATCGCTGTTCTTGCCAGTGATGGATACCTTCTTTACCTCGTCGTCGAGTTCTACCCTCAACACTCGTTTATCATTGTTTTCCATAATGATAAGTTATTAAACTCTTCCTAAAAAGCCGTTGCGGCCTCGTTGATGATTTTTATCTACCACCTACAGGTTGGCATCCATCATATACAACATAAGGTCTCTTTCCGTTATAATATGTTCCTATACCACCTGTCGCCTGTTCGAGGTCATCCTCTTTAAGCTCTTGGCGCATCACTACTTTCTCATCGCTGTTCTTGCCAGTGATGGATACTTTCTTCACATCGTCATCGAGTTCCACCCTCAACACTCGCTTGTCTTTGTTTTCCATAATGAATAATTTAGTTTCTATAAATAAAACGTCTCACACCGCAAAAGTAAGCATTATTATCCTAAAAACGTTCATTGTGAGCTGAAAATTTAGTTTAAACTGAAGGTTAATAATGAAAAAGCACTATCTTTGTGAATTATAAACAGACCTTTTTATGACGCCGTTAATAGTAATCATCACAGTACTGGCCTACTTTGCCGTGTTGTTCGGCATTTCTTACTGGGCTGGGCGAAAGGCTGACAATGCAGGTTTCTTCCAAGGGGGCAAGCAATCGAAATGGTATATGGTGGCATTTGCCATGATTGGTGCCAGCATCTCGGGAGTGACCTATGTATCAGTGCCTGGCATGGTGGGTGCTTCGCAATTTGGCTACCTACAACTTGTCATGGGCTTTATGGCCGGACAATTGGTGATAGCCCTGGTGCTGACACCGTTGTTCTACCGTATGAAGCTGGTAAGTGTATATCAGTTCCTGGAACAACGACTGGGCATCAGTTCGTACCATACAGGAGCTTGGTTCTTCTTCATCTCCAAGATGTTGGGTGCAGCGGTACGACTGTACTTGGTGTGCCTCACATTCCAACTACTCATCTTTGAGCCGTTCCACCTGCCTTTCATACTGAATGTGGCAGTGTCGATACTGATAGTGTGGCTCTATACCTTTAAAGGAGGTGTGAAGAGCCTCATCTGGACCGACTCGCTGAAAACGCTGTGTCTGATTGTATCGGTGGTACTCTGCATCTGGTTTATTGCGAAAGAGTTGGGCATGGACTGGGGGGCGATGATGACGGCCATTGGTGACGACAAATACAGTCGTATATTCTTCTTTGACGATGTAGATAGCAAACAGTTTTTCTGGAAGCAGTTCCTGGCTGGTGTGTTTACACAGATTGCCATGAACGGACTTGACCAAGATATGATGCAACGTAACCTGAGTTGCCGCAACTCGAAGGAAAGTCAGATAAACATGGCGGTGAGCATGGTGTTGCAGTTTGTAGTAATATCAATCTTCCTAATGCTGGGTGCCTTGCTGTATATCTTCGTAGATCGTCAAGGCATTGTGGTGGAGAAAAGCGATACCTTGTTTACCATCGTGGCTACGGGCGGTTATCTACCGCTTATCGTGGGTATCTTGTTCGTGATAGGACTCACCGCTGCAGCCTATTCGGCAGCTGGTTCGGCACTGACAGCCCTGACCACTTCGTTTACGGTGGATATCTTAGGCATCAAAGGCAAGGCGGAGGACGAGGTGAAACAGACCAGGCAATGGGTACATATCGGCATGGCAGTGGTGATGGGCATCAGCATTCTGGTGTTCAACCTGCTGAACAATACCAGTGTCATTGATGCAGTATATATCCTGGCCAGCTATACCTATGGTCCTATCCTGGGCATGTTTGCCTTTGGCATCTTGACCAAGTGGAAAGTACGCGACAAGCTGATTCCATTTGTAGCTATCCTGGCACCGTTGCTTTGCTTCATCTTGGACAAAAACTCGGTGCAATGGTTCAATGGCTACAAGTTCAGTTATGAGATATTGATATTGAATGCTGTCTTTACGTTCATTGGCTTATGTTTGATTAAAAAAGGGAAAAGATGAACTGCATACTATATAACGCCACATCATCGGAGGCAATAAAACGTCTGGCAACTGAAGCTATAGGTGATTATACCTTGTTGTATATCAAAGATACTGAGGTGGTATGGGGATATCTTGCCCAAGAACGCATGAAGCAGGTGATGGATGCCACGGGTGCCGCTATGGTGTATGCCGACAGGTATGTCATCAAGAACGGGCAACGGGAGCAAGCTCCTGTTATAGACTATCAAAAGGGGTCTCTGCGCGATGACTTCGACTTTGGTGCGGTGGTGATGATTCGTACCTCTGTCCTGAAAGAAGCGGCAAGTCGTATGAAAGCCAACTATCGCTTTGCCGGGTTCTATGACTTGAGACTGAAACTTTCGCAACGTTATGAGTTCGTTCATATCAACGAGTATCTTTATACGGAGCAGGAGAAGGATTTGCGCCTGAGCGGACAGAAGCAGTTTGACTATGTGGATCCTCGTAACAGAGAACGACAGATAGAAATGGAACAGGCTTGCACGGAGCACCTGAAAGAGATAGGGGCTTATTTGGAACCTCAATTCAAGAATGTAGATTTCAACCAAGAAGCATTTGAGATGGAGGCTTCGGTGATAATCCCTGTAAAGAACCGTGTGAAGACCATTAAGGATGCCATCAACTCTGTGCTGAGTCAGGTAGCTGACTTCCCCTTCAACGTGATTGTGGTAGATAACCACTCAACCGATGGGACGACAGAGGTCATTGCACAATTGTCACAGGACGAGAGGGTGATTCACATAATTCCTGAGCGTACCGACTTAGGCATTGGTGGTTGCTGGAACATGGGCATTCATCATCCCCAATGTGGTAAGTTTGCTATACAATTGGACAGTGACGACCTGTACAGTGACGAGCATACACTCAGCAAGATGGTGAGTGCTTTCTACGAACAACAATGTGCGATGGTGATAGGCACTTACCGTATGACGGACTTCGACCTGAATACCTTGCCTCCTGGCATTATTGACCATAAGGAGTGGACGCCTGAAAACGGGCGCAACAATGCTTTGCGCATCAATGGCTTGGGAGCACCAAGAGCATTCTATACGCCTGTCATTAGGCAAATTGGTTTTCCTAATACGAGTTATGGTGAGGATTATGCCGTGGGACTTGCCATCAGCAGGCAGTATCAGATAGGACGTATGTATGATGTGGTGTATCTGTGTCGCAGGTGGAGTGGTAATTCTGATGCGGCATTGAATGCTTTCCAAGTGAATGCCAATAACCTCTATAAAGATCGGATAAGAACATGGGAACTCAAGGCGAGGACATACGAACAAAGGCGTTAAACGTGGGAGGCGTTGCATTCCACGTGCAGTTCAATGCTGCCAGAATACGTTCGTCGGCGGCAAAGACCGATGCTGTCAGCATTGCCCACAGACCTTGCTTCCTATGTAAGGAGAACAGGCCTCCTACACAAACAAGCAAAGACTGGAAAGGCAAGTATGAGATTTTGGAGAATCCTTTCCCTATTTTTCCCCAACATCTTACAATACCCACCTATGAGCATATACCCCAGCAATTGCAGGGAAGATATGCCGACATGCTGGCCTTGGCGAAGGAATTTCCCCATTTCACCGTATTTTTTAACGGTCCGCGATGTGGGGCATCGGCACCCGACCACATGCATTTCCAAGCAGGAAGTCGACTTTTTATGCCCATCGAACAACAATGGCAAGAGCGCATCGGGGAGCATTTGGCGGTAGCAGGAAAAGCACGCTTGCACCTGATGGCCAACGATCCTCGCAACACCTTGCTGATGATTGCAGATGATGCTAACGATGGTGTCAAATTGTTTGAGAAAGTGATGCAGGCATTAAGGAAGAGCAGTACCACCTCTAACCTGGAGGTGGAACTAAAAACAGGTAAAGAACCGCATGCTCTCACCCTGGGGGAATATGATGAGGGAGAACCTAATGTAAATGTATTATGTTATTACGAAAACAACCAGTGGTTTACCTTTATCTTCCCTCGTACCCAACATCGTCCTGCCTGTTATTTCGCAGAGGGTGACGACCAGATGGTTATCAGTCCGGCTTCTGTAGATTTAGGAGGTGTGTTCATTACCGTAAGAGAAAAGGATTATGAACGATTAAATGCCATAAAGTTGGAACATATCTTACGTGAGGTATGCTGGCAAGATACAGAGATAGAAACATTTAAAAACGAACTCAATGCAAGAACCTGAGATACAAGTTGGATTATTGTCAAACCAAGAGATACAGTTCTCCCTGCAAGGCATTTATCATGTTGTAGCACCGAAAGGCAATCCTGTTCCCTCCCCAAAAATCGTGGAGGGAGAGCAACATGTATATATGGACAATGGCCTGATAAAATGGAAGGATGCCAGTTTTAAGGAACTATTATTCTTTCCTATAGACCTCGAGAAGAACCTGATTAAGATCAGGAACGTGATGATAGGCAAGCAGTTCCATTGGCAACAACAGGAAGACCAAAGTTTCCAAGGTGCATTACATCTCATTATCGAAGAGGGGGAGATAACTGCTATTAATATCATCAGCACAGAACGTTATCTTACCAGTGTCATATCGAGTGAGATGAGTGCCACGGCTTCGTTGGAATTGCTCAAGGCGCATGCGGTGATTTCAAGAAGTTGGTTACTCGCCCAGCTCACAGCCCAAAAGAACGACAACAACCAACAATGTGGCACCGAGACAGATGATGAGATAGTAAGATGGTATAACCGTTCAGCTCATCAGCATTATGATGTATGTGCCGACGACCATTGTCAGCGTTACCAGGGTGTGACCAAGGTAACTACCGAAGCTGCCAAGGAAGCGGTGGAACAGACAAGAGGAGAAATTCTTATCTATAATGGTGAGATTTGCGACACCCGCTTTTCCAAATGTTGTGGAGGAGTTACAGAAAAATTCAGCACTTGCTGGGAAGACAAGGATTATCCCTATCTGACGAGGGTGGTTGACCCCTATTGTGGGATGGCCGACCAGCAAATACTGAGTCAGGTAATGGTGAACTACGACCAGCAAACCACTGACTTCTATCGTTGGACGGTAAGCTATACCCAGCAGGAGTTGCATGATTTGATAATGACTAAAACAGGCATCGACTTTGGCAATATCATCGATCTGGAGCCTCTGGCCCGTGGTACCAGCGGACGTATTTACAGACTGAAGATTGTGGGAAGTAAGCGGACCTTGGTTATCGGCAAGGAACTGGAAATTCGCAAGACTTTGTCGGAAACCCATCTGTTCAGTTCAGCATTCGAAGTAAGGAAAGAGGGAGAAGGTGAAGTGCCTGAAAAGTTTATTCTCGAAGGTTCCGGTTGGGGGCATGGCGTAGGACTTTGTCAGATTGGTGCCGCCGTGATGGGCGAAAAAGGGTTCAAATATAAGGATATTCTGTTGCACTACTATCAGGGAGCAAAAGTGGAGCGAATGTACTAATGAATAATGAATAATAGAGAATGGAGAATGAAAAAATTACAACGGTCAATGGAAGACGGAAGCCTTGGGGTTGGATTCCAACCTTGTATTTAGCCGAGGGTTTGCCGTATGTGGCAGTCATGACCATATCTGTCATCATGTATAAAAAGTTGGGCATCTCAAATACCGATATTGCCCTTTATACTTCATGGTTGTACCTGCCGTGGGTCATCAAGCCTTTCTGGAGTCCGTTTGTGGATCTGTTCAAGACCAAACGTTGGTGGATAACCGCTATGCAATTGTTGATAGGTGCGGGGTTTGCAGGAGTAGCCTTTACCCTGCCCGTCAACTCATTCTTTGCTTGGTCGCTCGCCATGTTCTGGTTGGTGGCCTTCAGTTCTGCCACCCACGACATTGCTGCAGATGGGTTCTACATGCTTGCGTTGAATGAAGAAGACCAAGCTTTCTTTGTAGGCATCCGTAGTACCTTCTATCGTATTGCCACCATTGCCGGACAAGGATTGTTGGTAATATTGGCAGGAGAATTGGAGAAACGGATGGCCATCAGTATGGCTTGGAGCATCACCTTCTATGTGATGGCGGCTTTGTTTTTGGGCTTCTTTATCTATCACCGTTTCATCTTGCCTTGTCCTTTGTCAGATAGACCATCTGCTGATGTCCAGGTCAAAAATATCATTCAGGAGTTCTTTGGCACCTTTGTTTCTTTCTTCCGTAAGAAACATGCCTGGTTAGCGATCCTGTTTATGTTGCTCTATCGCCTACCAGAAGCACAATTGGTAAAACTGATTAATCCTTTCCTTCTTGACCCTGTAGAGCAAGGAGGGTTAGGACTCACCACCTCTGAGGTGGGTTTCGTTTATGGTACCATCGGCATTATTGGACTTACTATCGGAGGCATTATTGGTGGCATCTGTGCTTCTAAAGGTGGTCTGAAACGTTGGTTATGGCCTATGGCACTCAGTTTGGTATTGCCCAATCTTGTCTATGTTCTACTGAGCATCTATCAGCCACAAAGTATCTTCCTCATTTCAGCAAGCGTATTCATCGAACAATTTGGCTATGGATTTGGTTTCACAGCTTATATGCTCTATTTGATTTACTACTCACGAGGAACGCAAGCCACAGCTCACTACGCTATCTGTACCGCTTTTATGGCTTTAGGTATGATGCTTCCAGGCATGGCAGCTGGTTGGTTGCAGGAGCAGATAGGATACATTGGGTTCTTCGTTTGGGTGATGGTGTGTTGTGTCGCTACCCTCGGCGTTTGTGCGCTCGTGAAGGTTGATGATTAGCTTTTGTCCATTAAAAAACTTTTATTATTATGATACTGATTGCTGACAGCGGATCGACCAAGACTGATTGGTGCCTCATCGACGATAGGGGCGAAAAACAATACTATTCCACTAAGGGTATGAACCCTTACCAACAGAGTGAGGAAGAGCTAAGCCGTGAAGTGGCAACAGCCCTGGTACCACAATTACCCAGTAAGGAAATAGAAGAAGTGCACTTCTATGGAGCAGGATGTATCTACGACAAGATTCCCTTGATGCAACGAGTGCTGAACAGTCACCTTGCTATCACGAAATGTTGCGAGGTTAACTCCGACATGTTGGCCGTTGCTCATGGATTGTGCGGTCATGAGCCAGGCATTGCCTGCATCATGGGTACGGGCTCCAATTCCTGCTTCTACGATGGCAAAGAGATTGTGAAAAATGTGTCTTCTTTAGGTTATATACTGGGTGATGAAGGTAGTGGTTCCGTATTAGGCAAGCTCTTTATCAGTGACCTGTATAAAAACCAGTTAGATAACGAGTTGAGGATGGAGTTTGAGAAACAATATGGTTTGGATGTAGGTCAAGTAATTGATAAGGTATATCGACAGCCCTACCCCAACCGTTTCTTAGCAAGTTTTGCCCCATTTATTAAGCAACATCTGGATCACCCATCGGTTTATCAACTTGTGTTGGGTAGTTTTCTGGCTTTCTTCCGTAGGAACGTGATGCAATATGAAAGCGACAAATATCCTGTATATTTCAATGGCTCTATTGCTTGGCATTTCCAGGAAGTATTGCAAGAAGCGGTTCACCAATTGGGCATCAACATCGGTGAAATCGTGAAGAGTCCGATGGAAGGTTTAGTGAAATACCATGTAAGCCATTAAGCGAGTTTGTGTCAAAAATAAAAGGGGAGCGAATATACTCCCCTTATTTATTTAGCTGAAAAAGACATCAGTAGTTCTCCTTCTTGATCTCGAAGAAAGCCTGCGGATGCTTGCATGCCGGACATTCTTCGGGAGCTTCCTTGCCTACATGGATGTAACCACAGTTGCGGCACTGCCAAACCACCTCATCGTCCTTGGCAAATACCTTAGCTGTCTCAATGTTCTTCACGAAAGCGAAGTAACGCTCTTCGTGACCCTTCTCTGCCACAGCAATCTTACGATACATCTCTGCGATTTCAGGGAAACCCTCTGCATCAGCCACTTCAGCAAAATGAGGATAAGCCTCAGCCCACTCCTCATGCTCACCTGCCACAGCTGCCTGCAGATTATCAATCGTTCTACCAATAACACCTGCAGGGAAAGAAGCAGTAATCTCTACATTACCACCCTCCAGATACTTAAACATACGCTTTGCATGCTCTTTTTCCTGATCTGCAGTCTCTAAGAAGATAGCTGCTATTTGTTCAAAACCTTCTTTCTTTGCAGCACTTGCAAAGAATGTATAACGGTTACGTGCCTGGCTCTCACCAGCGAATGATGTCAACAGATTCTTCTCTGTCTGTGTGCCCTTAATGCTTTTAGCCATAGTATTAATGAATTTGGTTAGTACTTTTGGCAAATATAATTCTTTTTCTTTATTTTTGCGTCAAAATACCCGAAAAACATGAACAAAAAGAAAAAACAAAATACCACTAAATATGCAGGGTCGGCTTTTGCCGTGATACTGGCAGCCCTTCTTTCCTATTTCCCCATCAATAAACAGTTGAACGAACAGAATACAGTAAATGAGTCGGCTAAGCAGGAAGTGGTAGTAGAGGATCATCAGCAAACGGAAACTGGGATTGATTTCCAAGAAGCTAATGCACAAACAGAAACCAGTCAAGAAGAGACAGAAATAAATACCGTCAACCTTGAGATTCCTGCCAAATTGAAAGACCGCTCTGAACGCATCCTTAAACATACCAACTATACCGTTTCCTACAATCGTAATTGGAATTTGCCCAACTGGGTAGCTTGGGAACTGAACAAGAATGAAACCAAAGGCCGAAACGATCGTAATGATGAGTTCACCGCCGACCCCGACCTGCCCAAAGCTTATCAGGTAGAGTCATACGACTATTCTGGTTCTGGCTATGACAGAGGACATATGTGTCCTGCTGGCGATAACCATTTCAGCTCAAAAGCTATGGAGGAATCATTTTACATGAGCAATATCTGTCCACAGGACCACGAACTGAACAAGGGTAAATGGAACGACCTAGAGATAGCTTGTCGTCGTTGGGCAAATCGTTATGGGGAAGTATATATTGTTTGCGGTCCTATCATCGACAAGCGTAAAGGCAAGAGAATAGGTAAGGACCATGAAATTATCGTACCCGAGAAGTTCTTTAAATGTATCTTGATTACCAGTACAAAACCTGTTCGCGCTATTGGTTACATCTTTGAAAACAACAGTTCCGACAGGCCCTATAAAACCTATACCATAGATGAAATTGAGAAAATGACAGGCATGGACTTCTTCCCCCACTTACCAGACAACATTGAAGACCTGATAGAAAGCCGTTATGATGCAGGAGATTGGAAATGGTATAATTAAATCATCCAAAAAAAGTGATATTTAGAATATTTTTTTTGCATTCTGTTGCATTTTATTCCCAAAAAAACGCTTACCTTTGTGAAAAAATATAAAAATTTGTCTTTATGAAACATCTTACTTCACTGTTTATGATGATGTTGGTATGCTTGACAGTCTCTGCTAACAATATCATAGGGGTATATAATACTGAACCATTGAAGGTGGAAATTCCTGAATGGAACTACTCACTCACCACATCTACTAAACCAGCACCAAAGATGAGATTGGGTGAATTGCCAATGGCTTCCACTACTTACAACACCGAAGCTACAAGAGATGTATATAAATGGGCAGCAAACAAACCTGGTATAAAACCATATAAGTTTATGGATGACATGACTTTTGTAGGTGTTCCCATGTTTGTTGCTGGTATCCTTTTAAAGAGTGAGAAAAATGCGTTCCGTCAGAACTATAAAGACGAGTTTCACGCCAATACCCGCTTACTGACCAATTTCAAGACCTCTATCGACGATTACACACAGTATTTCGGACCGGCGATGACATTAGGTTTGAAAATCTTTGGTTATGAAGGTCGTAGCGATTGGAGGCGTTTCCTGGTAAGTGCAGGTTTGTCATATGGTGTTATGGGTCTTTTAGTCAATACCATCAAGTATTCTGCCAAAGAGATGCGTCCTGATGGATCAACCGCCAACTCATGGCCGTCTGGACATACAGCCAACTCATTCGTGGGAGCTACGATCTTGCACAAGGAATATGGTTTGACACGTTCACCCTGGTTCTCTGTAGCAGGTTACGGTATTGCTACGGCAACGGGTGTAATGCGTGTGCTCAACAACCGACATTGGATCAGTGATGTGATGTCTGGTGCCGGAATTGGTATCTTTGCAGGTGAGTTGGGTTATGCTATCACTGATTTGCTCTTCAAGGAGAAAGGTCTGCTACGCAACGATCTGCAGGGCGACTTCAACAAACCCTCTTTCTTCTCCATCTCTATGGGTGTGGGCTTGGGCTCAAAGAGCATTGGTTTCAGCTTGAAAGACCTAAAATATGAATATGCAGAAGAGTTGGGTGATGAAGAACTTATCAGAGTTGACTTCCGAAGTGCTACTACAGTGGATGCCGAGGGCGCTTATTTCTTTAATAAATATGTAGGTGTAGGCGGACGCCTTCGTGTACGTACCATGCCTGCTAAGAACTGGGATGCCATAACCTATAAGCCCGAACAGGCCAACTCTGATCTTACCAATGATTTGATGTACTTCCTCAAGGAAGTAAACGGTTGGAGTGATACAACACCTGAATATGTGGCAGAAAAGGAAATGATTATGGCCAATAGCAAGGACATTGTTACTGATCAAGATATTATCGTTGAAAGCGACCATCTAAGTGAGTTCTCAGCTAGTGTAGGTCTTTATTTCAATCTTCCTCTGAGCAAGCGTTTTTCTATCGGTACCAAAGTGCTGGTTGGTCGTAGTATCATGCAAGAACTCGATCTCGATGCCAAATACAAAGGTAATGTAAAAGATATCGGCTATAAGATGGAAGTGGTAGATGGTGAACCAAGCAGCTTGGCAATTACCAGATTCAATCCTACCAATATGGACTATGAAGCACAATGGGACTATATGACAATGGGTGGTAAAACGAGCACCACTTATGGTACAGGCATCTCGCTTACTTACCGCTACAAGTCTAATTTCTCATGGAAAGTGTTCTTTGACTATGACTATTCTCGTAAGACATTCACCCTGAAATATGACCCCTACCGTTATTTGTATGTAGCAACTCCCAATATGGAAGAGTTGTATACCGGTATGGGTATAAGCATTGATGCTTATGAGTTTGAAAAAACCAAGAAGTTACATTACTACACCATTGGCGGTTCGTTTACCATCAATTTCTAAAGTAAAATTACCATTATAACATAAGAATACCCCGAGGATTTCGGGGTATTCTTTTTTATTTCAATAAGATACTGAACAAGCGATGCCCGCATCGCGGACCATCTTCCCTATTCTGTCAAGTTCTTCATGGGTGGCTTTTTGCAAACCATGAGCAGGAGTTTCACGGTCTATCGTGTAAATCATTACCTGACTGGGCGCAATATCTTTTACCTTTTCCAACCATGGTAAGACGAAACGATCGGATGTGTTATCCACATCCTTGCCTTCGAAAGTGCCTTTCATAAACATAGTCTGCACAATACACTTGCCTTTGAAGGCCTTCATGTTTTCAATAATATCTTCCACCGAGTAGTTGCCAACAGGCCTATCAGTCAGGTGTATATAATCACTGTCGATAGTGTCGAGCTTCAAGATGTTATTGTCCACTTTAGTCAAAACCTCACGAACAGAAGGTTTAAGAATCATGGTAGCATTACTCAGTACGCTTACCTTAGCCTTAGGGAAATAAAGATCACGCAATTCCAATGTATCTGCAATGATCTCTGGGAAATGAGGATGCAGGGTGGGTTCGCCATTGCCGGCAAAGGTTAACACATCTGGTGCAGGACCATTTTTCTGCATATCCTGCAACTTTGCCTCAAGAGCTTCACGAACTGCCTCACGTGTAGGCATTGGCAGTTTTGAACGATGGTCAGCATTGAAACCACACTCGCAATAAATGCAATCGAACGAACACACCTTGCCATCAGCTGGCAAGAGATTAATACCCAATGAAACACCCAATCGTCTGGAATGTACAGGGCCAAATATCGGTGAAGGATAGATTACTGTCATTGTTTAGTCTTTAAAACAGAATACGAAGGTACAAAAAAAAACGATACCCTTAACTAATAGACAAAAAAAAGGAGTTTCTCACGAAACCCCAATCCTTATTAACCTTAAATCTTAATACTATGAAAAACACAGTACAAAGGTACGGCTTTTGGAGGTATCTGCAAATTTTTCCCGGCAAAAAACGTGTTTTATAACATGTTTTAGTACTTCATAGGTGTTTGTTAAGGTTTCAGGATGATTTAATAGCAAACCGATTACAATAATTAAAACTTGCCTCAAAAATAAGAAGATAACGCAAAAATTCGTTATCTTTGCACTCAGATGTTTAAAGAAATGCTAACGTGAACGCAGATATTGAAATGACACCCATGATGAAGCAGTTCTTAGGACTGAAGGCCAAAAATCCTGATGCCCTGATGCTGTTTCGTTGCGGCGACTTTTACGAAACCTACTCGACCGATGCAGTAGAAGCGGCCGACATCTTAGGCATTACCCTTACCAAACGTGCCAACGGTAAAGGAAAGACCATTGAGATGGCAGGTTTCCCCTATCATGCCCTTGATACCTATCTGCCCAAATTGATCAGAGCAGGAAAACGAGTGGCTATATGCGACCAGCTGGAAGATCCGAAGTTAACAAAGAAATTGGTGAAACGAGGTATTACCGAACTCGTTACCCCTGGTGTGGCCATCAACGACAATGTACTCAATTACAAAGAAAACAATTTCCTGTGTGCCGTACATTTCGGTAAACAAAACGTGGGTATTTCGTTTTTAGACATCTCAACGGGCGAGTTCCTCACTGCCGAGGGTGATATGGAATACATCGACAAACTGCTGAGCAATTTTGCCCCTAAGGAAGTACTATACGAACGAGGCAAACGTGAGTTATTTGAACAACGTTTTGGTAGTCGATACTATACTTTCCAGTTGGACGACTGGGCCTTCAACGAAAACACCTGTCGTGAAAAGCTGTTGGAGCATTTTGAGGTAAACACCCTCAAAGGTTTTGGTGTGGAGCATTTGAAGAACGGCATTACAGCCAGTGGTGCCATCCTCCAATACCTCACCATGACACAACACACCCAAATAGGACACATTACCTCGTTGGCTCGCATTGAGGAAGAGCGCTATGTAAGACTTGACAAGTTTACGGTACGCAACCTTGAGATTATCGGTAGCATGAACGAAGGCGGAAGCAGTTTACTGGATGTTATAGACAAGACTATCTGTCCGATGGGAGCACGCTTGCTTCGTCGTTGGATGGTTTTTCCGCTGAAAGATGTAGCCCCCATCAACGAACGCCTTGACGTGGTGGAATACTTCTTCCGTCAGCCCGATTTCAAGACATTGATAGAAGAACAACTGCACCTCATAGGCGACTTGGAACGCATCATATCCAAGGTGGCAGTGGGCAGGGTAACACCTCGCGAAGTAGTGGCACTCAAGACCGCTCTTTATGCCATTGAGCCCATCCGTAATGCTTGTTTGGAGGCAAAGAACCCCATCATTAACCATATAGGTGAACAACTCAATGTCTGTCTGAGCATCAGGGAACGCATTGAACGTGAAATTAATAATGACCCACCCCTGCAAGTCAACAAGGGAGGAGTGATAAAGGCTGGCTTCAATGCCGAGCTCGACGAACTGCGTCAGATAGCCTATTCTGGCAAGGATTACCTCTTGCAAGTACAACAACGTGAAAGCGAGACAACAGGCATTCCTTCTCTGAAAGTGGGCTACAACAATGTGTTCGGTTATTATATTGAGGTGCGCAACACCCACAAGGACAAAGTACCGGCAGAATGGATCAGGAAGCAGACTTTGGTAAATGCGGAACGCTATATCACTGAGGAACTTAAGGAATACGAAGAGAAAATCTTAGGTGCCGAAGACAAGATTCTGGTGCTCGAGCAACAGCTTTATGATAGTCTGGTACTAGGTCTAACTGAGTTTATCCCTGCCATACAGGTTGATGCCAACCAGTTGGCTAAACTCGACTGCCTGCTCTCCTTTGCCAATGTAGCCAAAGCCAACAAATACATCCGTCCTGTCATCTGCGACGACGATGTGTTGGACATCCGCAAAGGGCGACATCCAGTTATCGAACAGCAACTGCCTTTAGGTGAGCCATATATCCCCAACGATGTAGAACTCGACACACATAGTCAGCAGATCATCATCATCACTGGGCCCAATATGGCCGGTAAGTCGGCTTTACTACGCCAAACGGCACTCATCACACTCATGGCCCAGATTGGTAGTTTTGTTCCTGCCGAAAGTGCTCACATTGGCTTGGTCGATAAGATCTTTACCCGAGTGGGGGCCAGCGACAACATCTCAGTAGGTGAATCTACCTTTATGGTGGAGATGACCGAAGCCTCTGACATCATGAACAACCTCTCGTCTCGCAGCTTGGTACTGTTCGATGAGTTAGGTCGAGGCACCTCAACCTACGATGGCATCAGCATTGCCTGGGCCATTGTGGAGTTTATCCACAACCACACCAAAGCCCGTGCCCGTACGCTTTTCGCCACCCACTACCACGAACTGAACGAGATGGAAAAGACCCACGAACGCATCAAGAACTACAACGTGTCTGTCAAGGAGATTGACGGCAAGGTTATCTTCATGCGCAAGTTAGTACGTGGCGGCAGTGAACACTCGTTCGGTATCCATGTGGCCAAGTTGGCAGGCATGCCCAAGAGCATTGTCAAGCGAGCTGACGAAATCCTCAAGGTGTTGGAAAAGAACCAAGGCAAGGACATTGATGTAAAGCCTTTGGGCGATATCGGCAAGGCCGATGGCTATCAGTTAAGCTTCTTCCAACTGGATGACCCAGTGCTTTGCCAGATTCGCGACGAGATCCTTCATTTAGACGTGAACAACCTCACGCCTCTCGAGGCCCTCAACAAGCTCAACGACATCAAGCGCATCTTGAAAGGTAAATAACTACCCTACCATTTCAATCGCATCTGTAGTTGGAGGTCGGCCTTGCTATTTCCAGCTATTTGTTCGTTGCCAGAACTAATCACATCACGGTCAAAGTAATAGGTATGTCCAAACTTGGCTATCAGCATCAGCGTTTTGCCCAGATCCATGCGAAGATGTACCGAATAACGCAAACCCTCACCACTGAACGAAGGAGAATAGAATGTATAGAGCAACCCCCTCTCATAGCCATACACCCGAGAGTCGTAGTCATCCGTATGAAAATAGGTACCTTGCAGATGCAACTTCATCTTCCACCAGTCAACTCCTGCCAATTGGGTAACCTGCCATCCATAGCTGTGTTGTTGTTGGGTAAACACATTGAAATCAGCTGTGGTACGCAACAACAGTTTGTCGGTCTGGTAACTCAGCCTGTACCTTGCCTGATGGTGGTATGTTGGCAAAGTCAAATCACCCTTCGTGCCCGTAACATCACGTTCCTTGCGTTTATATCGATAGTTGACAAACATCGACCATTGTGACGTAGGCAACCATTCTACTCGCAAACGACCTTCAAAACCAGTTGACGGTTTACTGATGCGATACTTTTCCCATGGGTGCGAAAACAAATCCACCGACCCGAAGAAACGAAAATGTGCCAAAGGCGAAGCCTCAACAGCCATATACCAGCCATTCTCATTTTGTACACTACCACCGTCGCTAAAGGCATTGGCAAAATAAGCCCAGTAGTCGTGACGATAATAACGATGCACCACCAGCAATTTGTAGTTTTGCGATGGTTGGAAAATCAAACGATTCAACATGGCCCAACCCTCTAGGCCTTTCGCCACCTCACCGGCAATGTTTAACCGTCTGAGTCGTAGCTGATAATCCGCACTCACATTATAGAAATCCTTGCCATGCAGGTTGTATTCGGCATACCCCGTAAGTCGAGGCAAATACTCCTTATCAAACCCATACCAAAACCCCGTTACCCCCACATCGAAGCGGTTTTGGTGAAGTGTCAGATGTCCACCAGCTACCTGCATGCCAAGTGCCCCTTTCCTATCGGCTTCCGTTTGTGTACGATGATACCCTGTGGTCGTGATGGAAGTAATCACCTCGTCCTTGATGATACCATCCATCTTCCGATACGAATAAAAAGCCGACAAATCGAGTCCCTTCAGCAGACCAATTGTGGTAGCCACCCCACGAAAATAGCCGTTTTCATCGGTCGAAGCATGCTTCCTGATACCTGTAGCACGCGTATCAGCCGTAGCCAACGAATAGCCCTTTCCCAAGCGAAGACCACTGGCCATTGTCAGTCCCTGTCCGAACGACAACTTATAATCGCCCAACGCCAAAACCTTTACCTTTCCCATGTTTCTCAGCAACACGAAGAAGCCATAGTGGTCGTAGCCCAATTTGTTATGTTGTCGGAACAAGGGCTCCCCGGCATCCTTCTCAGCTGTAAAGCCCGCTTGCACATAGTCGCCATAGCCAAACTGATAACGTACAGAATGGTATTGAGGGGTACCCAAGTAATTCTGCTCATAGCCTTTACGTTTATAGAAAGGAATATCCAGTCGGGTTAACACCTCATGCTTGCCCCGTTTGGCAATGTTCTTCACCTTTGGAAAGTGTTTCTCCTGGGCAGTTGCGTTTACCTCTATGAAAGGCAAAAGCAGTTGGATAGTCCGAATATCCATCTCCTCCACCAGCTGCAATTCATACACCGTCTGCATCTGTCCATGCAGATAGACATATGCCAGGATGTTTTCAATCTGCTGGTCAGACAGGAAAGGCAATCGTTCCAGTTGCTCCCTCGTAGCCGTGTTTAGGTCAATGGGTTGAGAAAGTTCTTCCAGCAACTCATCATAGTTGATTGCCTCTTCATCGGCCACCATTTCTTCCAGTTCGTCTTCTAAAAGTAAGTTGATTTCCTGCGCCATCAGCATTGTAGGCAAGCAGAGGCATAAAGCCATCAGATAGGATTTGATTGTACTCATTTCGTTATGAATGAATTTTAAAAATTAAAAATTTTGCCTACAAAAGTAAGTAAAATAGTTAATTCTACCTTATATTTAGCCCTAAAAAATACAACATATCGAAGATAAACCTATTTTTGTGATATGATTCGCAGATGCGCCATATTGATTTCTATGCTGACTTTCTGCATGCAGTTCACTTGCCTGGCACAAAACACAAACACCGAGCAGGGGGATCAGGTATTTATTACCCGAGGCTTTATCTATCATGGCGACACCATCCCCTGGATACAACTTCGCACAGTGCACGTGTTCAAGGAGCTCAAGTTCAAGAAAAAGAAAGACTACGAGAATTACCAACGCCTGATTCGTGACGTGAAGAAAGTGTTGCCCATCGCCAATGAGGTAAATGCCGCCATTATCGAGACCTATGAATACCTGCAAACCATCCCGAATGAGAAAGAGCGCAAGCGTCATATCAAAGATTTGGAGAAAGGCATCAAACAACAATACACCCCACGATTGAAGAAACTTACCTCACGACAAGGCAAGTTGCTCATCCGACTGGTTGACCGTCAGAGTCACCAAACCACTTACGAGTTAGTAAAAGCCTTTTTGGGATCCTTCCGAGCCACCACCTATCAGGTCTTTGCCTCCATGTTCGGTTTCAGTTTGAAGAAACACTACGACCCAGAAGGCGATGACGCCCTCACTGAAAGAGTAATCATTTTAGTGGAAAACGGACAAGTATAATGTCTCTGAATAGCTCCTGCTATCTCCTCGATATCCTCATCTGGTGACCATACACCAAGCAAGCAGCACTGAAATACACAGCGGCCTGAATCCACAGGATACGCAGCTCTGGCAACACTTGTCCGAGGGTAGCACCCATGGTGTTTACCCTGATGTAGGCACGAATGCCAAAGGTACTGGGGAAGAGCCACGAAATGCCTTGCCAAACCCCAGGTATGCTGGCTTGTGGCCATGAAACACCACTCATGAAGAGCAGAGGTACCGACACAAACACCATGAGCAACATCACATTCTCACGATAGCGCACCAAACAGCTGACCGTCATACCGAAGAAGATGCAAGCCAACACATAAGGAATCATGATAAGCAACAGATCGTCCCAATGGGCCAGCATAGGGAACGAGAACATCCTGGGTACCACCATCGACAGATAAGCTGCCATCACGGCAAAGATCATTGCATAAGCCACTGCCTTGCCACCCACTATGCGATAGATACCGCTATAGTGCTTGTCGTCATCAGGAATCAGTTGTCCGTTTCTATTGCGCTCTCGCGAAGTACCAGCCGACATACCTATACCCAATGCCAAAGTCTGTTGCAATACCAACATCAGGACAGCAGGCAATACACAGCTACCATAACCACTTGAAGGATTGAAGATAGGCACATCATCCACCGCCATGGGCTGAACACTCACAGCATCCTCCCTATTGGTATAGTTACCAGCCAATTTCGTACGCATGGCTGCTCCCATACGTTGCGACTCCGTCATGGCCGTTTGGTAGATTGCTTTATACGTCAGCATCAGCGACATATCGCAATACACACTGATAACACCTTGCTCCATACGGTTCAGGCGAGTGGCAAAGTCTGAAGGAATAAAATAGATACCTTTCACCAACTGTCGGCTTACCAACGATTTCGCCTCATCCAAATCCTCGGCATAATAGGCCACCTCTACATCAGGCGATGCATTGCAATCGCGAATAAACTGACGCGAGAGTTGCGAATGCGACATATCTACCACCGCCACAGGCACCTCATGCACTGCCTCGTTGTTGTAAATCCATGAATAGAGCAAAGGATAGGCCAAGGGCACTACGATGAAGAAGATAATGATACCCTCATCGCGGAAGATCTGCTTCATCTCCTGTTGCCAGATGTAAGCAGCATCCACCAGAGCCTGTTTTATTTTATGGAATATAGACATAAGTCAGCATTGCATTTTTAATTTTACTCACCACAAACCACGGCAGTAAGGCAAAACCTACAAGAGCCACCAGGTGGAACCATGCATCGATGAGCGAGAAACCATTAAACACCGTTATCTGGTATATCATATAATAATGGCGCAACGGAAACAACCACGACAACGCCTGTAAAGGCGTATCCATACCCATTACAGGAAAGGCCGATCCTGCCATCGATATACTCAATACGGCCCAGAGCGAACTGACACTCATCGACATACGGAGCGAAGGCATCAAGCCAAAGGCAAAGATACCAAAACCAATGGAAGCAGCCACCTGCAACAGACACAGCAGAAGGATGTCCCACACAGACCCCAAACGAGGGAAGCCAAGCACTCCGTAGATATAGTACTGGAAGAGCAGAACCACCGTCAAGAATACGATGAAATGGATAAAAAACTTACCCACTATGGCCACCACGATGTTGCCATCAGCCTTGGCCAGCAAATCCTTACCAGTATCAAACTTCAATTCCATACCCAACGAATAGGCAGATATCAGCATCATGAAGAGAATCATGATACCTGGCACCATAGCCGTAGAGAGATACACATTATAGCTGGCTTCAGGGTTTCCTATCTGATGGGCATCTATACGCACAGGTTGCAAAACCGTCTGTATCTGTTCGGGTGTATAACCCTTGGCCCTCATGGTAGCTTGTCCTACGCCTGCCGAACCCAGTGTGGTTATGGTTTTGAGGTCTTTCATCACCATCGAACCAGCCACCAAAGAGGCCATCGAATAGTAATAAGAAACCTTAGGTTGGCGACTGGCCAACAGGTCTTCTGACATTCCCTCAGGAATGTATAGAAAGGCATAAATCTCGTTTTCCTGAATGGCGTTACGGGCCGCAGTTACAGAAGGGTAACGAGCCACCACCCTCGAGTTCTGGAAAGCATCGAGCTTGCGCACCAAACTACGAGATGTAGAGCTGTTATCCAGGTCCACCACCCCAATAGGCAAGTCCAATGGCACACCATCATCCAACAAGGAAGTGAAGAAGAGTGCCGTCAGCAACGGAAACACCACCATACAGAACGCATAGAGGTGGTTCTTGCGTAGTATCTGGAGCTCACGAAGAACTATGTCTTTTATTTGAGTGATGAACTTCATCGATTACAGACAAATATTTACTTGATGATGAGCGACATACCAGGGCGCAAGCCGTCCAATGTCTCTACAGGACGAGCCTTCACCTCGAAGGTCTTCAGGTCGTACTGACCGTTGGCCTTGGTAGCCTTCCATACAGCATACGAGCCCTGATCCTTCATATAATACACCTTCATCTTGATCGTCTTGTCGAAAGCAGGCACATAAGCCGACACCTCGTCGCCTATCTTCATGCCTTTCAGCTGGTCTTCACGCACGTTGAAAGTACCCCACATATCATCCATCATAGAGATAGACATGATCGGCGAACCAGTACCCACCAACTCACCTATCTTAGGATAAACGTCGCTTACCTGACCAGCCATCTGAGCTATCTGTACCGTCTCGTCAATGTAGCTGTTCACTTCCTGTACAGCACCTTTGGCCCTGCCCACCATAGCTTGAGCGGCCAACTTGTCCTCCTGACGGGCACCGTTTACGGCCATATCATACTGACTCTGAGCGGCCAGCATCTGAGCCTCAGAAGCCTTGTACTGAGCGTAAGCCTCATCGCGCTTCTGTGCCGACATCACCCCTTGGTCGTAAAGACGTTGCACACGGTTATACGATTTCTCATAAATCTCTAAACCCGCCTTAGCCTGTTGCAGTACTTGGTAAGCACCTTCCACCTGCTCCTTACGGGCACCGTTACGAGCCATCAATTCCTGAGCAGAAGCAGCATCCACGGCACGCTGAGCCTGTTCCATTTTAGCCTCCACATCAGGCGCTTCCAGGATGGCCAAGGTATCGCCGGCCTTCACAAAATCGCCCTCCTTGACACGCAGTTCGAGGATGCGACCAGGCACCTTGCTCGACACACGGTATTCCTCTACCTCTACTTCACCCTGGATGAGTTCGGGGTCACGACCCAAGGCAAAGAAACCAATGAGACCCACGATAATAACTACTGCTACAAATCCTGCAATAGCCAGCAGGATATTGTTATGCTGTTGTTTAGCTTGATCTGTCATATCTTTATTTATTTACAATTTTTATTCAAGTGTTCCAAGTGCTTTCTGCAGCTCCACCTGACTGAGTTTCACGTCAATCTCGGCATCTATCACCTCCGACTGCGCCTGCAACCAAGCCGTTTGAGCCTCCATCACAGTAGTAGGAGTAATCACCCCCTCCTGGAAACCCAGGTTAGCTGTTCGCAGGTTCTCTTCGGCACGCTCAATATTGGCTTTAGCCATCGCCAGCTTCTTGTTGGCCTCGGTCACGCGGAATGAGTTTTGGTTCACCTGCAACTCAATCTTCTCGCGAGCCTCCTCCAACTTAAGGTTAGCAATGGCCGTAGCCCCCTTAGCGGCACGCACCTTATATTTCACATCACCCCAGTTCCAAACAGGAATGCGCACCAGCACACCCACGTTCCAGAAACCCTTAAATTTCTTTTCGAAACCGTTCAGCAAATTGGGGTTCGATACAGCATAGCCTCCTGTCAAGGCTACTTGTGGCAAGTTGCCAGCTTTCAGCACGTTCGTCAACTGCTTGGTCAAATCCACCGTATTCTGCAGTATCTTCAACTCTGGGCGGTTGGCTGACACCAAATCCATATCTATTTCTTGTGTTGTGTTATTCACCGTCAGGTGTTCTACCTCCTCATCGGCCAATGTTATATCGCTATCTACAGGCAAGCCACACAGTTGACAGAGCAGCATTTTGGACAGCACCACACCATCATTCACCTTGGTCAGCGTCATCTCAGCCTCATTCAGCTTCACATTCACACTCAGTCCGTCAGAACGGGTAGCTACCCCCTCGTCAATCATCTTCTGCACATCGCTGTTAAACTTCTCCACCACATTCTTGTAACTCTCTGCCAACTTCTGCTTGTGGCGCAACGACACCACCTGCCAGTAAGCCTGATCGATGCTATAGAGGGTGGATTGGCGGTTGGATTCCAATGAGTTGGCAGCCATATCCTCACCAATGTCCGCCATCTTGTTCATCGCCACTATGGCACCACCCATAAACACAGGTTGCGTCACCATCACGGCACCGGCAAACATGTTACGTGTGTCGGTACGGAAAGCATTGACTACCCCCGCTCCCACCGAGTTGAGGCCCGTAGCCATCTGACCCATGCCCTGCAATAAAGCTGATTGCAAAGCTGCCGGCAACGACTGAATGATAGCGCTCAGATTACTTTCCAAGGCTCCCACCGTGTTGGTACCCAAGTTGTTCAAGGCCGACTTCTGATCATCGTTCAGCAACGACACCTCCTTGCTGGACCACAAGTAACCGCCCACAGCATTCACCTGTGGCAGGTACTGTGTACGGGCCGACTTCCGCAGGTTGGTGGCCACCTCCTGTTTGATGCGCGACATGCTCATCTCCTTGTTGTTACGCAAAGCCATCGCCCTACAGCTGTCGAGTGTCAGCACTTGCTGGGCATGGATGGTCAGAGGCAAGAAGAACAACAAACCAAGCAACCACGCTTTTGTCGTCAGCTTCATAGGCCATCTTTTTACTTTATTCTTCATATCTATCACTATTTCTTTCACTCTATCTGAGGTGCAAAAATACAATTAATCTGCAAACTATGTCCTATTTTTCCACTCTTTTTTTCATGCTAAATCAGTCGATTACGAGAAATCAATAAAAAAAGAAGAAATATAGAACAGAAAGCCACACCATCTTCAAATTTCTACAAGCGAGACAACCGGGATAAGATGGTTTCTTCATACTTATTTTTCAATTCCTCACTGAGGAAAGAATTGTTTATAAGCATCTTCCATTTAGGGAGAGCATCATGAAGGCCGTCGATAAGACGAAGCACCACGTTTTTCTCCAAACCCATAGTAGTTGCGGCATTTACGAAAACATCTAAGTTTAGTTTGCTCTTTCTACCGGAGAGTGGAAGTGCCAACTCCTCTTTATCTTTAGGATTTGCTATGGCAACATTAAGCAAATCATAAGCTGGAGTAAGCTGATACATCTCAGATGGGCGGTAAAGAGAAAAATTCTTCAGGTGCATATCGTTATTCCCTGTTATAAAGCAAAATAGCAAAAGTTGCATAAAATTAGTCAGGTCAAGTTTAGGGGTGCTGCTATACTGAACAATGGTTTTGGCTATCTGCTCATATGAGCCTTTGTATTTATATTCTGTAGGATGCAGAGTCAGTTGGCACATATCTTCCATGTCAACCTTCTCGCCCTTTTTTGTGCGATCTATACGTTTGGTGATGTAACCCAGTTGTCCATCTGCCAAACGGATAAGGCTATGGGGCACTACCTTTATTTTTGCCACTTCAGCCATGTGCATAGTCAAGTCCTCATTCTCTGGTAGTTGCGGATAGTTTTCTGTCTGAGGCTTGAAAATATAATCACCCCAAAGTCCCACGATAGTCAATCGGCTGCATCCATCATGTTTACTGAGATTTAACGACAATTTTGGCTGGACACCCGTCAACGATGTTTGGGCGCGTATGATTTGTTCTGCCAATCGGTCAAGGTCTTTGTGTTGATATTCTAATAAGGGAACATCCTTAGTACCGAAAAATTTTTTTGCACAACTTGGATGAAAGTCATTCTGACCATCTTCCAACTCCTGATAGCAATACAGACATTTACTCATTACAAATCTCCTTCCACATTTGTTCTTGGTATAACACTAACAGAACCAATACATTCCTTACAACAGAGCAACAATAACGACATGCGGTCGAGTATGCTGATGTCAGTGTTTCGTAAAGCCACATCAAGCAACCAACCCTCTGGTATCAGTCCGTCAAAAAAAGGAAACAGCACAGGACTAACAAAACCTTCTGCTTGCAACGGAAGCGTCAAACTAATAGGTTTTGCATCTTCACGCCTTAGGTATGCCTCATCATAATAAAACCGATATTCCCCACCATCTTCAGTTAGAACACCAGCATGAATACCTTTTCTATATATATCTGCTTGCCTCATGACTTTTTGTTAGCTATCAGTTCGTAATTAAACAAGTCTAAGAGCTGGTTTACCTTATCCATTCTTAATGTCTGTTTGCCTTGTTCCAGATTGCGTACAAAGCACAGGCCCACACCAGACTTCATGGCTAATTCATCTTGTGTTAGTCCATATTCCTTACGCAAGGCCTTCACAGTAGCTGCTAATTTTGTTTTTTCCATATCTTTTATATACTATCGAATGCAAAAATAAACAATTCTTTTCAAATTACATCATTTCTAATATAAAATTGATGTGATTTGATGAATTTATATACGTTCTAATGTAATTTATAACGTTGCTACGTCCTCGCAGGCAACGAGAACCGTTCTCAAGGCAAGCGAGAGCCGTTCTCGTCCAGAAATTCTCTAGATAATTTTGGGGTTTACTAGTAGTAAGCGGTGGGTTTGCTACTAGCAAAGCAATGCTCTGCTACTATCTGAGCAAAAGGGAGATTTCGGACACTTTTTGGTGATGAAAAATCAGGGGGAAGTAAGCTGACCGTTTAGGGGAAGTAAAAGGCGGGGTTACTACTAGTAAGCCGCCCTTTTAAAAGAACTAAACGGCCAAGCGCATAATTCAGGATCCCATGAGGAAAAATAGAACACTTCGGCCATTGGCAATGCCTGAATTTTTTCGCCCTAGTTAGGAAAAAATATTTTCCTAGTTACAGAAATAGTTTTTGCTAACGTTGCAACAGATCTAAGGAAATATAGGACACAAAAAAGTCAGAAAATAAGGTTTTGGCAAAAACCTCTACACTCTTCACTTTTATTGCATAATCTACTGGTACTAAGAATATTAAAGAAGTGAAGAGTCACTTCAACCCTACACTAACTCTACACCACCCTACACATTTATAGATATTAGGCGCTTGTAAAAGACATTAGAAAGGAAAATAACATCAGCAAAAGTGAAGAGAGTGAAGAGTTGGTGAAGAGTCGAAGGCTCTATTCACCGCCATAACAAACTCTATAACAACATCTTACAAACAAAAAGTGAAGAGTGAAGAGAGAAATCAAAATTCATTTTATTTTCGAAATAAATGGCGCAGTTTTTTAGGCGTTCCCAAAAGTCCGCTTTTTGGCGTTTTTATTTGGAAACGACACTTTATTTTACTATCTTTGCACTTGCTTTCCTTTAGAGAGGTTTTTAGTCTGGTTTTAGAATTCGTTTTAGGATTTTTCTGAACATTTTTCTTCTGACAAGCACGTGATTTTTACTTTTTTTATTTACCTCTTTAACATTTTTCCATGAAAGAGATGAGAAAAATGCAGAATGCAGTGTATCTGATAGAATGCTTTCTGCAAGAGAACTACGAGTTCCGCCGCAATGTGCTCAGCGGCAAGACGGAATTCAGAAGAGTCGCTGAGAACGACAATACTGCCCTATGGAGTGTGCTGACTTCCGAGGCGTTGAACTCCATTGTGCGCAGAACCAAGCTGGAGGATATCGTTGATGGCTCTCCAAGAACAGACATCGAGGAGTATATCTTCTCCGATGCTACGCCTGTGTATGATCCTATCCAGGATTATCTGCGTGTGTTGCCGGCATGGGACGGTAAGAACCATGTGGCCGGGTTGTTCAACCGCATTCCAGGACTTACTTCCGAGCAACTGTCTTGGTGCAGTACGTGGCTTCGCTCAGCGGTGGCTCACTGGTTAGGTCTTGACGCTGAGCATGGTAACGAGTGTGTTCCTGTGCTTATTGGTGCACAGGGATGTGGTAAGACAACCTTTGCAATGAGGCTGTTGCCTCCTGCCTTGCGTACTTACTATCTGGATCACATCAACTTCGGCAACAAGTTCGATGCTGATATGGCACTGACGCACAACCTGTTGGTGAACATCGACGAGTTTGCCAATATGAAAGGTAATCAGCAAGGCAAGCTGAAGCAAACGCTCTCGAAGCAGAAAGTCAACGGACGTCCTATCTTTGGCAGGAGTCAAGAGGACAGAAGGCGCTATGCTTCGTTCCTGGCCACCACCAACGACGAGCATCCTTTGGCTGACCCTACAGGAAGTCGTCGCTACATCTGCTTACAAGTGCCGAAAGGCAAGTTCATCGACAACACACAGTCAATTGACTACGAGCAGCTTTACGCCCAGATGCTCTATGAAATCAGGGAGATGAAAACGCCTTACTGGTTCACCAATTCTGAGGTGGAGCGCATGCAAGAAATGAACCAGTCGTTCCTTAAGGACTACAAGCTGGATGAGATGATATGCAGCTGCTACAAGGTGCCAGAAGAGAACGAGCCATCAAAATGGTACATGCTGGATCATGTGTTCGACAGGCTGAAGAGCCAGTTCCCTACCTTAGAGGATAACACCTCAATGAGAATCAAGGTGGGTAAGACGCTGAAATGCATGGGATGCCCCTCTGAGCGAACCAACAGGGGTATGAAGTATCAGCTAATCGAAAAGGAAGCTGCTTGAAAAGCAACAGCATCTTAACTTATTATCGCCACACTGTCTCAAAAAGATGGTGTGGCGATTTTCATGAAAAACACAAAGCTCGTCAAGTTATAGGTAGCCATTTTTTCATCAACAATCGTATTATTATGGCAAAAAAAATCTATATTTGCCAATAAAACCGATTATCTATGTTTTTTCAAAAGAACGTTGTTAAGAAATATGTGGCTACATTGCCAAAGGAAGTCGTTGCCGAAGCATGGAAACTTTATCAACTGTATTTCCTCGATGCCAACATACAGGCCAATATCCGCCAGAGCAAGGAAGAGCAATTTCAAGAGGGCTTCCTTCGAGAACTCTTTGTAAAGATATTGGGTTATACACTCAACCCCTCACCCAACTATAATCTCATCACTGAGCAGAAAAACGAAACCAATGCTAAGAAAGCCGATGGTGCTATCTTGCAGGATGGGGACGTGATAGGTGTGATTGAACTGAAAGACCATAAGACAACCGACCTGTCAAAGATTGAAAATCAGGCTTTCGGCTATAAGAGTCAACATCCCAAATGTCGCTATGTCATTATCTCCAACTTCGAAAAATTACGCCTTTATCTTGATAATGCCACTTCTTACAGAGAGTGGGATCTATTTATGATGAAGGAAGATGATTTCAAGGAACTCTATCTCTGTCTAGCTTGGACACAAATACAACAAGGCATGGCATTGCTGTTGAAACAAGAATCTGTTTCCTCAGAAGACCAAATAACTAATGCTCTTTATAAAGATTATTCGCAGTTCAAGCGAGAACTTTTTGCCGATATTTTGAAACTGAATCCTGCTCCTGTAGGAACAGACGAGCGCGAGTGGCAATTGTTGTTGTTCAAGAAAACACAGAAGTTGCTCGACCGAATGTTGTTCATCTTCTTTGCTGAAGATTGTGGCTTGCTGCCTCCTAACTCTATGGTGCAGATCATTGACCAATGGGAGAAGTTGAAGGAGATGGACGAATACCGTCCGTTCTACGAACGAGTAAAGAAATATTTCGGTTATATGAATACAGGCTTTCAGGGTAAGAAATACGAGATATTTGCTTATAATGGAGGCTTGTTTAAGCCAGATGAAATATTAGACCAAATCAAAATTAGCGATGATTTGCTGGTAAAGCATACTCGCAAATTGTCGGAATATGATTTTGACAGTGAGGTAGATGTGAATATTCTTGGTCATATCTTCGAGAACTCCTTGTCAGAGATTGAGGAAGTGACACAACAGATAACAAACGGCGAAGCTCCGCAAACCTCCAAGCGCAAGCAAGATGGTGTGTTTTACACACCTCAATACATTACCAAATATATTGTTGAGAATACAGTCGGTCGTCTTTGCGAGGAGAAGAAAGCCGAATTGAACATCAAGGAAGAAGACTATACACTGGAAAAGCGCAAGCAGTTGCAAACCAAGCAAAAGCTACTCGACAATCTTTACAAATATCGTGAATGGTTGCTGCAAATCACTATCCTTGACCCAGCATGTGGTAGTGGTGCTTTCTTAAATGCGGCTTTGACGTTCTTGGTTAAAGAGCACAACTTGATTGATGCCTTGGAGGCGAAGATTACCGATTCTACATTGGTATTCCACGATATTGACAAGAGCATCTTGGAAAACAATCTCTATGGCGTTGACATCAATGAGGAAAGTGTTGAGATTGCCCAGCTGTCATTATGGCTTCGCACGGCCAAACCACATCGTAAGCTCAATACTTTGAACGAGAACATTAAGTGTGGAAACTCACTGATTAGCGACCCTGCTATTGCTGGCGACAAGGCTTTCAATTGGCAAGAACAATTTCCAAAAGTCTTTGAACGTGGGGGCTTTGATGTAGTTATTGGTAATCCGCCGTATGTACAGCTGCAAAGTATGGGAGCTATGAGCGATGCTTATGCTCAATGTGGATTCGAAACCTATAACAAGAGTGCAGATTTATATTGCCTTTTCTACGAAAAAGGATGTAATTTATTAAAGAATAATGGATTGTTGGGCTTTATTGCGTCTAACAAATGGCTCAAGATTAATTATGGAATACAATTGCGTCATTTCCTCATCTCAAAAATGAATCCGTTGCTTTTGGTAGATTTTCCTGGAGTTCCTGTCTTCGAAGATGCAACAGTTGATCCACAGATTCTTATCGTAGAAAAGGCACAGTATTCCGGTCATACTTTTGCATGCGCAATAAAGGAACAAATAGAAGACATATCAACCGCAGTAGAACAAAGCAAAATTAGGACTTTATTTAATGAAGAGCCTTGGACTATAAGAGACAAACGTGTTTCTTTTATTTTAGACAAGATTGATACTTGTGGAGATTCTCTCAAGAATCTTCCTGTTGAAATAAACTATGGAGTTAAGACAGGCTATAATGATGCCTTTTTTATTAATGGTTATACAAAGAACTTATTAATTGAGAATAACAACAATGCAAAAGAAATCATTCGACCACTATTCAGAGGAAGAGACATAACAGCATGGATAACACAGAATCAAGATCTATTTTTGATTAATACTCATAATGGTATAAAAGAAAAAGGAATACTTCCTATAAATATTAACGAATACCCTGCAATTAAGAGTCATCTTGATCAGTATATTGTTCAATTAACAAAGCGTGTTGATAAAGGTGACACCCCTTATAATTTAAGAAATTGTGCTTATCTGGAAGAATTTGCAAAGCCTAAAATAGTCTATCCAAATATGACAAAATACCTTCCTTTCTGCTTTGACGAAACGGGAGCAATATGTAATGACAAGGCGTTCATTATTACATCAAAAGATGATTCATTCTCTCTGAATTATCTATTAGCTATACTAAATTCTAAACTCGCAAAGTTCTGGATTCGATGTGTTTGTCCTGAATTAGGTGAAGACAGAAGAGAGGTTCGTAAAGTATACTTTGAGAATTTCCATATTCCCAATGGTTCTAATTTGGAACTCATTGCTCTTGCAGAAACGATGCTTTCTCTGCACGAACGTTTACAACAAAGCAGAAGCAGATTTTTAAGAAGGTTGACCGAAAACTTAGAGGACATAAAGGTAACTGGAGCTTTGCAAACTTTCGACCAACTAGATTTCAAGGCATTCGTGGCAGAACTCAAGAAACAAAAGATAAAACTTACGTTGGTACAACAAGACGAGTGGGAAGAATACTTTAACCAGTATAAAGCTGCTTGCAATGAAATCAGCGACCAGATAGCTGCAACAGATCAAGAAATAGACCTTAAGGTATATCACCTGTATGGCCTCACTTATGATGAGGTGTTGGTGGTGGATCCCGAAATAAAAATTCAGCTAATAGATTATGAAGCTATTAAGTAAAGTATGCTTATGAAAAGACTAACTTTTATATTGGCATTATTAGCTATCTGCATCCAAATATTTGCAGAAAGTAATAATCATACAGATGACGATTATTACAAAAGTACTCCATTTTTACACTTTCAAAAAGTTAAGGACAGATATATTATTAGATTATGGTCGAGTGATAATAATTCTTATGAAGCAAAAAAACGCAAAAAGATTATCTTTATAATAAACGAGAATGATTCTGTGTCCTTGCCAAGTAGTTTAATCCCATCAGAAGTTAATCGTTGGGATAATGAATCATATTCTGCTACTAACTATTTTGAATTGGGAGACAAATCACTTTTATTAGATAAAACAATTAGAAAAGTATTGGTTCAAAAAGACGATGGCTCTTTTGAAACATATAACATAATGTAAACTTCCCCTTTTTGTACCCTTCCCTATAAATGTACCCTTCCCTATAAATAGGACAGTTTCAAATTAGACAAATAATTATTAAATTTGTCACGAAACAGTTTTATTATGAAGAGGAAGAATCACAGTGAGTCAGAGATGGTAAGTGCCGTCAAGGCTC
>Ga0208297_1000311_pt1 | contig 115569 bp, 116 predicted proteins | sample LMS_cellobiose_e_FD_187367 | JGI IMG/M metagenome (GOLD analysis project Ga0208297, IMG submission 187367) | Rumen-fistulated moose microbial communities from Alaska, USA - LMS_cellobiose_enrichment (SPAdes) (version 2) | ecosystem: Host-associated > Mammals > Digestive system > Stomach >...
GGCGGCCCGCACGGACGCCGGCACGACGAACATGGGTCTGACCGAGAGCCAGTTCGCGAACACCAACACGAACTTCGGCACTGTGACCTTTGAGGTCACCGACGGCTACCAGACGATCAATCCGATCGACGTGACGGTCACCATCGTGGGTGCGAACAACACTGCGGATTACGACGGTGAGGCGCACACGGTCACCGGCTACACCGCGACCGCGAGCAGCGCGCTGTATGACGTGACGAAGGACTTCACGTTCAGCGGCACGGACAGCGCGACCCGCACGGACGCCGGCACGACGAACATGGGTCTGGCTGCCGAGCAGTTCGCGAACACCAATACGAACTTCGGCACTGTGACCTTTGAGGTCACCGACGGCTACCAGACGATCAATCCGATCAATGTGATGGTCACCATCGTCGGCGCGAACAACACCGCGGATTACGACGGTGAGGCGCACACGGTCACCGGCTACACCGCGACCGCGAACAGCACGCTGTACGATGTGGACAACGACTTCACGTTCAGCGGCACGGACAGCGCGACCCGCACGGATGCCGGCACGACGAATATGGGCCTGGCCGCCGAGCAGTTCGCGAACACCAACACGAACTTCGGCACCGTTACCTTCAACGTGACGGACGGCTACCAGACGATCAATCCGATCAATGTGACGGTCACCATCGTTGGTGAGAACGACACGCTGGATTACGATGGTGAGTCGCACACGGTCAGCGGCTATACCGCGACCGCGAGCAGCTCCCTGTACGATGTGACGAAGGACTTTACGTTCAGCGGCACGGACAGCGCGACCCGCACCAACGTCGGTACGACGAACATGGGCCTGGCTGCCGATCAGTTCGCGAACACCAACACGAACTTCGGCACCGTGACCTTCGAGGTCACCGACGGTTACCTGACGATCGACCCGATCAGCGTGACGGTCACCATCGTCGGCAACAACGATACCGTGGATTATGACGGCGAGTCTCACACGGTCAGCAGCTACACCGCGACCGCGGACAGTGCCCTGTACGACGTCAGCAGCGACTTCACCTTCACGGGTGAGGCGGTTGCGACCCGCACGGACGTCGGCACGACGAATATGGGCCTGGCTGCCGAGCAGTTTGCGAACACCAACGCGAACTTTGTGGACGTCATCTTTGAGGTCACCGACGGCTACCAGACGATCAATCCGCTGAAAGTCACGGTTGAGATCACCGGCAACACGGACACTCTGGTATACAACGGTGAAGAGCAGTCTGTTGAGGGCTACACCGCGACGGCAAGCAGCACCCTGTATGATGTGGACGAAGACATCGAGTTCAATGGCGAAGCTGTTGCAGCGGGAACCGACGTTGACACCTATGAAATGGGCCTGTTGGCGTCCCAGTTCACGAACAAGGACGAGAACTTTGATGTCACCTTCACCGTGAAGACCGACGGTAGCCTGGAGATCACCCCGCTGGCAGTCAAGGTCACGATCACCGAACATGGCGACTCCGTCGTGTATGACGGCGAGGAGCACGCGGTCGAAGGCTATGACTTTATGGCCGACTCCGCACTGTACACCGATGAATATGTCGAGTTCAAGGGCGACGATTCCGTGAGCGGCACGCTCGTCGGCGAGTATCCGATGGAACTCAAGGCCGACGACTTCACGAACACAAGCGGCAACTTCATTGTCACCTTTGCGATCGTGGACGGCGTTCTGAAGATCACGGACGGCACCGGCCCGGATGACCCGACGCCTGTCGACGACGGTCTGGTCGTCACCAAGGCTGTTGACAACAAGCAGTATGCGGCCGGTGAGGTCGTCACCTTCGACATCACGGCGACCAACATCTACGGCACCGCGCAGACCATCACCCTCACCGAGATCGATGGTGTGACGCTCGAGCAGGCGGTCTTTGAGAATGTCGCGCCGGGCGCGACGGTCGAAACGACCGCGACCTACACGATCACCGAGGCTGACATTCTGAAGGGCAGCTTCACCAACACGGTCACCGCTGCGGTCGGCAACATCACCAAGACTGCGGACGCGACGGCCAACACGGTCGAGAAGAACGGGCACCTGTCGATCGAGAAGGTCACGACCTCCAAACCCGCCGACGGCGCTGCCTACGTGCTGGGAGAAGAGATCACCTACCAGATCACGGTGACGAACGACGGCAATCTGACGATCACCGACATCACGGTCGACGACGAGCTGACCGGCGACAGCTGGACGATCGCCTCTCTGGCCCCGGGTGCGAGCGAAGTCTTCACGACGAGCTACACCGTGACCGAGAATGACATCCTTGCCGGCCAGGTCCTGAACGAGGCGACTGCCAGCGGCACGAGCCCCGATCCGGACGAACCCGACGTACCGGTCGACCCGGGCGTTGATCCTGAGCCCACGGTCGAGAAGAACGGACACCTGTCGATCGAGAAAGTCACGACCTCCACTCCCGCCGACGGCGCTGCCTACGTGCTGGGAGAAGAGATCACCTACCAGATCACGGTGACGAACGACGGCAACCTGACGATCACCGACATCACGGTCGACGACGAGCTGACCGGCGACAGCTGGACGATCGCCTCTCTGGCCCCGGGTGCGAGCGAAGTCTTCACGACGAGCTACACCGTGACCGAGAATGACATCCTTGCCGGCCAGGTCCTGAACGAGGCGACTGCCAGCGGCACGAGCCCCGATCCGGACGAACCCGACGTACCGGTCGAGCCGGGCGTTGATCCGGAGCCCACGGAAGACAAGAACCCGCATCTGACGGTCGACAAGGTCGCCACCTCTACTCCCGCCAACGGCACGGCTTACGCCTACGGCGAGACGATCACCTACCAGATCACGGTGACGAACGACGGCAACCTGACCATCACCAACGTCAAGGTGGACGACGTGCAGACCGGCGACAGCTGGACGATCGCCTCCCTGGCGCCCGGCGCCAGCCAGGTGTTCACCGCACAGCATGTGGTCAACGCGGCCGACGTCCAGAACGGCACCTTTGTGAACCAGGCGACGGCGACGGGCACGAGCCCCGATCCGGACGATCCCAATGTTCCTGTCGTTCCCGGCGAAGATCCGCAGCCCATCGACCAGACTCAGTTCACCATCACCTTTGTCTGGACGAACAACCCGGTTCCCGGCGTCCTGCCTGCGGTTCCCGCGCCTGTGCAGGTCATTGCCGGCAGCGCGTTCACGGCTCCGACGGTCAATCCTGACTTCATCGTCAACGCTGTTGCGATGAACGGCGCACCGATCGACTTCTACGTGTTCCAAGGTTGGGATCAGCCGACGGTCGCGGAAGTGACCGGCGATATGACCATCCGCGGCACCTGGGTGCTTACGGATCGTCTGTTCACCATCACCTATGTCGACGGCGTCGACGGAGAGGAAATCTTCCCGAACCAGGTCTACAACGTGACCTATGGCCAGGCGACTCCCGCCTTTAACGGCACGCCGACCCGCGAAGGCTTCACCTTCGAAGGCTGGTCTCCTGTGGTCGCCGCGACGGTCGTCGATGTGATGACCTACACCGCGCAGTGGGCGCCGGTTCAGGAGCCCGCACCGCAGCCCGAGCCTCCTGTTGATCCGAACAGGGGCGGCGGCGATACGCCGGAAGACGTGATCATTGAGCCCGACGTGCCTCTGGCTGCGCCGACTCCCGTCTGGGCCCTGATCAACCTCCTGGCCATGATCGCCACGATCGGCACTGCGATCGGCATGATCATCACCTACTTCCGCAAGAAGAAGGACGAGGAAGGTGAGGAACTCAAGTCCGCTGAGAACGGCGGCGAGGTCGAGCGCATGAAGAGCAAGTTCTTCGGCCTGATCCCCGCGATCGGTTCTGCGGTTGTCTTCTTCCTGACCGAGGACATGAGCAGCAAGATGGTGTGGGTAGACAAGTGGACCATCCCGATGATTGTGATCCTTGCGGTTGGCGGTGTTCTGGCCTACTTCACCCGCAACAAGAAGCCCGAGAAGGCTGACGATACCAAGGCTGCTGTCTGATCAGCGCCGTAAAGGGATCTGAAGCTTCCCGGCAAAGCAAAACAAAAAACGCCCCCTCTTCGGAGGGGGCGTTTTCCCGTATGAAAGAGAAGCTGTCGGCGCGTACGGCAAGCCGCGCGCCGGTTTCTAAAAACAGACGCGGGCCGGATCCACGGCTCAGCTGCGACAAAGGGATCTGCCCGGACTTTTGTCCGGGCAGATCCTTTTGTTCTTTTAGGTTTCGGAAAGCTCGCCGGCCAGCAGCTTTTCCGCCATGCGGCGGCTGCCGAGGACCCAGATCCGATCTCCGGCCTGCAGCGTCATGTTGACGTCCGGCTGCAGGATCGGCAGACGGGCACGCTGCACGCCGAGGATCATACAGTCATACCGCTCACGCAGGCCGCTGTCCCGGATGCTTTTGCCCTGAAGAGCGGAATCCCTGCGCACCGGGATCGCGTAGGAGTAGACGTCGCTGGGCTCATCGTTCTGGGCGGCGATGAAATCCCGCAGCGTGGGAAGGGCAGGATTGCCGGCGTTGTTCATGGCCAGCCGCAGACTGCGCAGCTCCTCGGGACGGCCCAGCAGATAGATTTCATCGTCCAGCCGGAGCTCCAGGTTGCCGGAGGGCATGTTCAGATGCCGTTTCCCGCGGACCACCTTGATGACGTTGACGTTGAAATGATAGCCCCAGTTGAGAGCTTTGAGCGTTTTCCCGGCCATGTGCTCGTCGCTGCTCAGCTTTTCCACAAAAAGTTTTTCATCGATCCATTCCGTGTCGTCCCTGTCGCGCTGGAGGTCCCGCTCGTTGAAATTGGCCATAAAATGCGCTTCCACCGAAATATAGGCCGAGGACATCCACCCGCTGCGTTCGATAAGCAGGATGCCGAGGGCGACAAAGAGCAGCAGCCAGATGCCGTTGAGACCGAGGATCGACTGCAGCGGGAAAAAGGCGAGCAGTACGATCAGCAAGAAGCGGAGGACGGTCAGTGTGATCAGCGGCAGACGGTTGTATCGGTTTTTGACCCAGAGCGTGGTATACTGCGTGGAATGCAGATCCAGCATCGGGCGGACGAAAAGGGAGATGCCCAAAAAGCAAAAGGCGATGCAGATGAGCTTGCTGAAACGGGAGGAAAGCGGCGTCCTGCTCAGCAGGGGAGGCAGTACGAACTGCCCGAGCAGAACGACGCCGGCCATCAGAACACCGTAAACGGCGGTGATCTTGACGTAGCGGCGCAGGAAGTTGGCCCAGTCGCTGTCCTGCTCCCGCCGCTCAGGATCATCCCCGGTGTAGCGCTCGAGCTTATCGGCCACGCGATTCGGCAGCAGCTTCCGGATGAGGGCGTGGATTCTGTCCGCACCGCGGATGAAGCCCGGCGTCGTAAGCGTAGTGACCACAGAGACCGCCACGATGATCGGATAGATATACTCGGCGATCACCCCCAGCGACATGCCGAGCGAGGCGATGATAAAGGCAAATTCACCGATCTGCGCCAAAGAGCAGCCGCAATGGACGGCGTTTTTCAGCGACTGACCGGACAGAAGCACGCCCAGCGAGGAGATCAGCAGCTTGCCGATGATCGTAACGACGGTGATGATCAGAATGGGCAGCGCGTATTTGACGAGCATGGCCGGATCGATCATCATTCCGACCGAGAGGAAAAAGACCGAGCCGAAGAGATCCTTGATGCCGCTCGTCAGATGTTCCACGCGCTCGGCGTGTACGGTCCCGGCAAGGAGCGACCCGGCCAGAAAAGCGCCGAGCGCCGAGGAGAAGCCCAGTTTCTCCGCCAGCAGCACCATGCCGAAGCAGATGCCGAGGGAAACCAGCAAAAGGGTCTCGTCATTCATGAAATCGGAGGCCTTGCGCAGCAGGCTCGGAAGGAGGTAGATCCCGAGGATCAGCCAGAGGGCCAGGTAGAGCACCAACTGGCCGAGCTGCAGGGCCAGCGCCGTTCCGGAGATGTTTTTGCTGACAGAGACCGTCGACAAAATGATCATCATGAAAATGCCGGCGATGTCTTCAATGACCAGCGTACCGAAAACGAGCTGCGCAAAGCCCTCCTTCCGGACACCAAGCTCGTCAAAGGCCTTGATGATGATCGTGGTCGAGCTCATCGAGAGCATGCCGCCGAGGAAGATGCTGTCCATCATCCCCCAGCCGAGAGCCTGCCCGACGAGATAGCCGACGACCAGCATGCCGAAGACCTCGGTCAGGGCCGTGATGATCGCCGTACCGCCGACGCTGGCCAGCTTGCGCAGGTTGAATTCCAGCCCCAGCCCGAACATGAGCACGATGATGCCGATCTCGCTCCAGGTCTCGATCGAGGCGGAGTCGGCCACGGTGAAGAAATAGGGCATATACGGCCCGACCAGAAAACCGGCGAGGATATAGCCCAAGACAAGCGGCTGCTTGAGCCGCTTGAACAGCACGGCGACGACGCCGGCAGTCAGAAGCATCAGGGCAAGATCGGATATCAGTTTCGGCATGGCGCCGTCTCCTTTCCCGTAAACAGTCGATCGTGTGTCCAGTATACCATGGGACGGAGCAAAGAACAAGAGAAGGCCGCAGGCCCCCGTTGCGGGGAAGCCTGCGGCCCGGCAGGAAACGCGCGTATGTCAGTCGATATGGATGACCTTCTGCATCAGATCGGCGGGCTTCACGTTGGGGTTGGGGAAACGCTCGCGCTTTTCCGTGATTTTTCCGATATTGATCGCCTCTTTGGGACAGAACTGCAGGCAGCTCAGGCAGCCGATACAGTCCTTTCCGAACACCGGCTTGCCGCTGACCAGACGGATGTTGCCGCGCGGGCAGAGATCCGCGCAGGTACCGCAGCCGATGCAGGCGTCGTTGACGTTGAACTTCTCGGTGCGCTTGGCGTGCGTGGAGGAGAGGCCCTTGCTCTCCAGCTCGAACAGGGCACCGCGGGGCGGGTTCTTGGGGCTGCATTTGAGCGCGCGGACGGCGGCGCCGATCTGCATCGCCTTGCGATCGATGTTGTCCTGCGCGGCCTGCGCGGATTTCGGGGCAAGCGTCAGCGTATGCGGCATGAGCCAGATCGCGGTGCTGTGGTTGGCTACGGCCGCCCAGTAGTCAAGATCCACGATCTCGTTGATCTTATGCAATCCGCACCCGAGGTAGCCGGCGTATTGCTCCACGGCGAAGGTATAGGCGCCCGGGGCGATCTTGACGGCCTTGACGGATTCCTCCACGCCGCCCGGCAGTCCGCCGCCGTAACAGGGGAACACGAACCCGACGCGCCGGGCCTCCGTGGCGTCCGTTTTTTCGGGAAGCGAGCGCATCATCACAATGTCGGTGTCCCCAAGAACGCGGGCGATGGTTTTTGCCATGTTGAGGCAGTGCCCGGAACCGGAATAGCAATAGATGATATTTGTACTCACGTTTTCAGCCTCCTTATGGATCATCAGATGACTCTATCCTACCATGCTTCGAAAAAAAAGACAAGCGGACAAACAGCGATACCGCATGCCGCAAAGGGATCGTCTTCACAGCACAGCCTCTGTCCCGGGCACCCGTTTGCATCATGCAAACGGGCAGCGGGCTGCCAGCGCCGGGATTTCCAGAAGATCCCGGACGATATGGCCCTCCCGCCCGGTGGGCTGTACGGGACTGCCGGGAGGAAGGTATAAAATGCTGTCTATGCCCGCGTTGTTTGCCGCCTCGATATCCAGACCCCGGTCCCCCACATAGCAGCAGCGCGAGGCTGACAGCGCGTGCTTTTCCATCAGATACAGGATCCCGTCCGGCGCGGGCTTCCGGGGGAAACCGCTGAGGGCGGTGAGCACCTCGCTGAAATAGGAGGCAAGGCCGGTCTGCGCAAGGATCGCCGGACAGGAGGCGCCCCGATGGGTAAAGACGAAGCTCCGGTGCCCTGCGCGCTGCAGGGCCGCCAGCGTCTCCGCGGCGTGGGGCATGGGGCGGATCTCGCCGATACGGCCGTCGTTGAGTCGGTTGAAGTCACGCTTGAGCTGCACCGGATCCAGACTGTGTTCCGCTGCCAGCCGCTCCAGAACGCTTCCGACGGAGCTGCGGATCATTTCCGTATAGAGCTCGTCTGCGGTGCGGACGATCCCCGCCCCGGCAAGGATCTCCTGCGCCGCGGGGATGATGGCGGGATAGGAGTCGGTCAGCGTTCCATCCAGATCCCATATGAATGACAGCTTGTCCATGCTTGTTCTCCTTTCGCCCGACGGCTCTTGAGATCTGCAGACGGCGCGGGCGTCATGATTCAAAAAACCGAAGGATCCGCTCGCGGTAATCGGGCGCCGTATCGAACGCGGCATGTCCGTACCCGGTATACATATAGAGCCTGAAATCGGCGTGCTGATCCAGCTTCTCGGCGATCTCCATCGTGGCGTCCGAATCCAGAACGCCGTCTTCAAAGACACCGATCGCCAGGACAGGGCACCGGATCCGGTCGAGTTCGTCCACGACACAGAAGTCTTTCGTCCCTTCCGCAAGCGTGATAAAACGCGACAGCTCCGCCTCGGTCACGGTCCCGGCGGTCTCGATCAGCGTCTCCCGCGCCTGCTCGAACACCGCCGGCGGGTAGATCTCCCGCCCAAAGGCCAGATAGAGGCCGACCCGGTCCCCGGCTTTTGCCAGCCGGATCCATTCCTCCACCACGCGATACTGCGCCTCCTGCACATGGGCCGAGCTGGAGCCCAGCACCATTTTGCCCACGAGTTCCGGATGCTCTATGGCGATCACAAGCGCGATCATGCCGCCCTGCGATGCGCCGAAAAGGCAGACGTTTTTCAGCCCGAGCGCCTGAAAAGCCGCCGCCGTGTCACGGGCCATATCCCGCACCGGATAGGAGGCGGGAAGCTCCGCGCGCCTGTCGAACACATAGATCGTATAGGCGTCCGTCAGCGACCGGTAGGCGGCGGCAATGGCGTCCGCAGCGCCCATCACGCTCTGGACGCTCAGCCCGGGCAGGATGACGAGCGTTTTTTCCCCGCTTCCGAAACGGAAAAAATCCATGGAAAACGCCCCGGTGTGCACGCTTTCGATCATCATGGCGCAAACCTCTGTTCTTTTTGATTTCCTGGGGAGCGATACGCTCTCTTCTGTCTGGACGGGGTGTCATGCCTGCGGGGCTGCGTTTCGTCCCGTCAGGCTCTTGATCGCTATTTTACCCGCGCGGCGAGCACCGCCCAGCACGACCTTTTTTACCGAGTCGTCCGCGCTGCAGTAATCGACAAATTCGGGATGGCTGCGCTCCAGACGGATCGCGTCAAAGTAGCAGCGGGTCGTGCAGATCCCGCAGCCGATGCAGCGGTTGGGGTCGACATAGCTCACGCCGCAGGACAGGCAGTCATGCGTTCCCAGTTTTTCGATGGGCAGCACCACGTCGTCCCGGCGGAAAGCGCGGAAGCGCCGCGGATCTCTTGCCAGAGACTGACTGTGCCCGGCGTGCAGGCGGCGGTGGAGGCTCTCGGCAGCCTCATGGCCTTCCTCGATCTGCCCGGCGGGGTCCTCTCTCCGGATGGGGTCCAGCTCCGGATAGATCGCAGCGTATGCGTCCTTCTCAGGCACGCCCGCCGCAAAACGAACGCCCATCTGTTCCAGGATCCGGCGCTCTGCCGGGCTGCACAGCTCCGCCGTGCCGAATACCGTCACGGGGTAGCTCATCCGGGCAAGATAATACGCGCAGCTGAGCTGGGCATAGCCCGAGCCGACGACTGCGACGGGCAGTTCATAATCCCGGTCTTCTCCCTTCATCCGCACCTTGTGGGGAACAAGCTTTTCCCACAGCTGCTCTTCCATGTCGGCCAAACGCTTCATGACAGAGCTGATCTCCATGGGGGCGTCGACGCTGCCGCGCATACAGACCTTTTCACAGCGGTGGTCGCAGGCCGCGGCGCACACGGAGGGGAAGGGGTTATCCTGCCGCAGCAGCTTCAGCGCGTCCAGGAAGCGCTCCTCCTTGACGAGCCGTAAGACTCCCTGGATCGAGGCGTGGGCCGGGCAGGCGCATTTACAGGGCGCCGTGCCGCACGGATAGCAGTTGAGCTGGTTGCGGTCGCGATAATCCGGATGCCAGTTTTTTTCGCTCCAGCCCCGTGTCTCGCCGGCAAGCGGCTCGTTTTCATAGACGACAGGGCCGTTTTTCGTGTCCAGCTTCCGGCCGAGCCGTACCGCCCCGGCGGGGCAGACCTCTGCGCACTTCCCGCAGGCGACGCATTTGCTCTTGTCCACCGCGGCCCGGTAGGCGGAGGCGGAGCCATTCTGGTTGTTGAACAGCTGCGAGCAGCGCAGAGCAAAACAATTCCCAACCGAACAGTTGCAGATGGCAAAGATCTCCTCCCCACCTTCGCCGTTGGTGACCTGATGCATAAAACCGTTTTCTTCGGAGCGCCTGAGCAGGGCGATCACCTCGTCAAAGCCGGCGCGCTCCGCCTTCCCGGTCTCTACCAGGTAGTCGGCGTAATCGCCCACCTGAATACAGCCCTTGTCCGGAAGCTCTCCGCAGCCTTCGCCGCGCAGGATCATGCTCGTGCGGCAGACGCAGTCGCTGATGGCCAGCTGATCGCGGTATTTATCCAGCCAGTATGAGAGGCGTTCGATGCTCAGCGCCCGGCTTTCCCGCGGGATCGCCCGCTCGACGGGGATAGCGTGAAAACCGAGCCCCGCGCCGCCGGGCGGCACCATATGGGAGATCAGCTTCAAGGGCTCCTCTGCCATCTGATAGAAAAACTCCGCGATCTCCGGGTGTTTTTCCAGAAGAGGCTTGTTCAGCACCAGGTTTTCCGCGCTGCCCACGACGAAGATCGGCACCACATACTGCCTGTGCCGGTCGCGGTTGTGCCGGTTGTACTCCACCAGGCCGATCTCCGAAAGCTCATCCAGAAGCGCCTGGATCCGCGCCTCCTCCCAGCCGGTCTTCTTTGACAGCGCCGCGGCCGTGGTCGGTTTGCGGCGGCCCATTTTGAGCATCAGCTCCGCCATCTCGTCCGTCAGCAGGGCGTCGAGCATTTTATACTCCCAGCGCTCTTCATCCATTCTGACGAGACCCATCTTGACGTCCATGCAGTCCGTCAGCATTTTGGCCAGCTTCACGATAATCGGTCGCATACCTGTCACCTCAGTCCTTGCGGTATTCTCCGCCGGGAGCTTGTCCCGTCCGGTCCCTGGGTTGATTATACGATGCATGGCCCGCATCGTCAAAGCTTTTTCCCATAAAAAATCGACGTGCCGAAACACGTCGATTTTTCTTTGCCGCGCGCACCGGGCGTCCTGCCGCGTAAGCCGGCTGCCCGTTGCCGCCCCGCGGGATCGATCAGCCCAGGTATTCCCACACGCTGAAGCTTTCCTCCGTCCGCTCTTCGCCGGGCGTTATTCCGGGGACAAACTCCGTTGCGTATGCGTCTCCCGTGCTTCGGTCGATATAATACCGGACCTGGGCCCCCGTGTATGATCGGAACAAAACCACGATCTCCTGCTCGTCACTGGAGGCGATATCCCAGGAAACCGGGTACTCTCCGGCGTTTACGATATCCTCCAGCTCCGGGTTGCTGAGACAGCAATAATTCATGATCGCAGCGAGCGCCAGCTCGTCCGAAAGCACGGCTTCCCCGTTTCTGTCAATGACCGTCAGCGTTTTCACCATATAGGAGAAGCGTCTCCCGAAGCCCTCGGCGCTCTCAACAGAGAAGTGCGCCGTGGCGACGCGGCAGCCGTCGGAGGCCGGGATGATATACACCTGCTGCAGCTGCTCCGCCATCTGGTTGGTGTTCTTGATCACAGACGCCTCGATGCGGATGCAGGTGCCCGCGCGGTCGAGCTCGTACGATTCCGACAGGATTTCATACTCGTTTGACAGGATCGCACAGATGGCGTCGGCGACAAGGTTGGCGTTTCCCGTGTCATAACGCACCTCAAGATAGTTCTCGGGCGCTGCGGGGTCGTCCCAAATCGAGATAAAGCATTCCCGGTCCGCTTCGCTCTGCCGCACGAAGGATTCGTAGTCGTAGTCCATCTCGAACCCAAGCGCATCGTTTCGGATATGCTCGTAATGGACCGTTTCCTCCATGCCTTCCATGAGGATCACGTCTTCAAAGCGTTCGCCGTCCTGCCTGCCGGACTCGGCCGCGACCGCGGGAGTCTCGGAAGCCGCGATCTGCGGCTCGGCGGATTCGGAAGGCGCGGCCTGTCCGTCGCCCTCTCCGGCGGCCTGGACGTCCGCTGTGAAGTGCGGCTCGCCGGCGGGCGTTACGTTTTCGCTCGGGCGGGCGTTGGCGCAGCCGGAGAGCGAGAGCACGAGCGCCGCGATGATGGTCAGGGTGATAATGGTCTTTTTCATTTTTCCCTCCAACTCATTGATGCATGGGAGATTATAGCCTCCTCGCGGGACAATGGCAAGCGGTTTAACAGAGATTAAGAAAGCCGACCGGCCTCCGGCAAAAACGGAAACCGTCGACATGGATCGACGGTTTCCGTTTTGCGGCTTGATCTGCTTACAATTCCACAGCCATCCGGTCGATGGGATTTCGCACAGCGTGCCACGGGTGCGCTTTGCTCTTGCCGTTGGGATAGCCCATGGCAAACATCATCACAGGGACGATGTTCTCGGGCAGACCGAAGGTCTCCGTCACCGCCACGGAATCAAAGCCGCGAAGCCATACGCTGTGCACGCCCAGCTCCTCCGCCTCATACATCATCGTTGTGGCCGCGATGGCGGCGTCTTGCTCCCCGGAGCTGTAGTTTTCGTATTTGCGGTCGGATGGATTGCGCCATGCGACGTCCCTGTCGTAACAGACCAGCAGCATCAGGGGCGCGTTGTAATGGGAGATGCGCATGCCTCTGGCCTTTTTCAGCGCCTCCTCGCTGCGGATCACATAGACCCTCTGCGGCTGATAGTTGCAGGCGGTGGGAACGATGCGGCCTGCTTCCAGGATCTGCTCGAGCTTTTCCTGCTCCACCGGGCGGCTGTCAAAATACCGTTCGGAGTATCTGTTCTTTGCCAGTTCCATAAATGTCATGGTTTTTTCTCCTTCCCGTTTGATAGATGATGGTTCTTACCTGCCGTTCAGGGCCTCTTCGAAACGCGCAAGAAAGCGCGCGATGGCCTGTCTGCTGACGGTTCTCTCAGGGTAAAGCATATCGAAGGCGTGAACGTCGGTGGGATACACGTCCGCCTCTGCCTCGACGCCGGCCGCTTTCAGATCCTCCACGTATTTCATGGTCTCTGCGTAAAACGGTTCCCCGCTGCCCACAAAGGTATAGCAGGGCGGAAGGCCGCGGTAATCGCTTTGCCGCGCGGGAGCGGCATAGGGGGAGACGGTCTTTTTCGCGTCTGCGCGCAGATAGGCCCGCCAGCCCAGATGGTTGCGCCGGGTGTTCCAGACCCTTCCGTGATTGTCCCGGGAGCTCTCCGTGTCGAAGTTGTCAAGCATGGGGTAGAGCGGCATCTGAAAAGCGACCGGGATCCCCCTGTCCCGCGCCATCATGCACACCGCCGCGCAGAGCCCGCCTCCGGCGCTCTCACCGCCGACCATGATGCGCGCGGCCCCAAGCTCCCGCCTGTGCGCGTCCATATAGGCGAGCACGGCAAAGCAGTCGTCCACGGCGGCCGGATAGGGATGCCGCCAGGCCAGCCGATAGCCGGGCGAAAGGACCGTCACGCCGCAGCGCGTGACAAGATCCACGGCGCGGCTCATGTAAACCATTTCTTTCATGCCCAGGACGTACCCGCCGCCGTGGATCCAGAGGACGGCTGTGCGGATCCGCGGTCTGCTGGCCGGACGAAGGATGAGGGTAGGGACTCCGCCGATCCGGCGCTTTTCCACACAGATCTCCGCGTTGGGGCGTAAGGTGATGTTCATTCCGTGCCGGTCATCCCTGCGCGGAGAACCAGTCGGCCAGCTCCGCGCCGCTGTGGACGAGCTTCGCGTCGATCAGCTCCCCGCCTGTGACGAAGGGGCGCAGCTTCTCCGCCGTCTTGCCGATGCCGCTGCCGCCGGAGGTGGCAAAGGCCGCGACCCTTTTACCGGACCAGTCATAGCCCTTGCAGAAGGTGCTGACCACCAGCGGCGCACAGCCGTACCAGATCGGGAAACCGATCAGGACGGTATCATAGTCGCCGAAGTTCTCGATCCGACCGGCCACCGGCACGTCTTTTTTGGCAAAGAATTCCCGGTTGCAGCGGGCCAGGGGATTGGTGTAGCGCAGATCCGCCGCCGTGTACGGCTTTTCCGGCGTGATCTCATAGAGCTCCGCCTCCAGGATAAGCGCCGCATCCTTCGCGACCCGCGCCGTCGTCCCATTCTCCGCACTGAAAAAAACGACCAATGTTTTCATGGTGTCCGCCTCCTTGATTGAAAAAAACAGTTGCCTTTATTCTGCTGTATAGAAAACCGTATGTTTTGCCGATGGTTTTCCATGTCTGATCTTTATACGAAGATGCCGCATCTTAACCGAATCGAAGCGCAACGAAGCGGGCCCGGTTCGGAGAAGGAAGAAGAACACCATCGGTCGATGTGGTGCCGCCTGCAGTGTCGGATGGCCTTATGATGTCCTTCTGACGTGGATTTGCTGCACTGTTTTGATCCCGAAGGGGGTGCAAACGGCAAAGAGGGTGCATTTTGAACGATAGGGTGCATTGAAAAACTGAAATTTGTTATTCTGTTTCAATTATTACCTTTATTTCCGTGTCGTTTTGCTCTCTCATTTCGTAAATCATTTCCAGTTCTGCTATAACCTCTTCTTTTCTTCGAATAAACCCCTCAAAATGACTGACTAACAAGAAGGTAGCGTTTAGTTTTTTCAAAACTGCTATTTCTTCCTGCAAAAGCTGGGCATCGTATATATAACAGCCATCTCTCACCTTGCTGTAAAGCGCATCGCCCACAAATGCATAAGTATTGTCTACTTCCAAACCCAAACTGCCTTTTGTATGGCTGGAAGGTAAGGGGAAAATATGCAGATTTCCGATATAGATGCTTCCGCACACAAGTTCCCCTTTGGAAATATATTCATACGTTTCTTTTGATAAGTAGAGTTCCCTGGTTTGAATCTTATTAATATTTCCAATATGGTCCTGATGAAAGTGAGACAAAACTATGTTATAGCCTCCATCCAAATCAGTTATATGATTCTCTCCGTTGCCCACATCATAGAGCCAAGTGACGCCGTTATCTCGAATAATCCCAATTTCTGCAGAGAGAGGGTTTTCGGAGGATGCAATGTAACTGATCTTATCATCTATTTTTATTTCGTCCATTTATCGCCACCATCAAATCCCGATTTATCGCTTCCTGTTTATGCTTTATTATACTCAGAATCCAAGAACTTTTCAACCATTGCAGAGAATAGAGCTCGCAGATGCGCTGATTCAGGCGGTGTGCGGAAAACCGAAAACCGCTTTTGCCTTGGTAGACAAAAGCGGTTTCTTAGGTGTCTATGCTTTACACTAAAGATGCCGCTTCCCTATACAAAATCAAAACCCAGCACAGCGGAATGCCGAAGTTGTCGACGAGGCATGAAGCGGCCTCGAGGTTTTGATTTTGAAAGGAGGAGCGACGGAGTGAGTGAGAGATGGCGTTTTGCTTTGAAAAAGAAAACGTCGTCGCGAACGATACGAAGTCCGCGACGACGTGGCGGAGGGTGCAGGATTCGAACCCGCGTGGGCTTTCGCCCTAACGGTTTTCAAGACCGCCCCGTTATGACCACTTCGGTAACCCTCCGTGTTTTGTGGTCTACTTATAACACATCTGCCCAATGGTGTCAAGGCGGGCGCACATGGGAAAAGGCCGCGAAATCGTTGACTTTCCCCGGGAAAAACTCTATAGTGGGTGCGGAGAGAGGAGGGGAGAAGCGGTGAAACGAAGTGAGATCAACGCCGCGCTGCGCGAAATGGAGGATATGCTTCGACAATACCGGATCGCGCTGCCGCCCTTCTGCAGCTTCCGACCGGAGGAGTGGCCGCGGCTGGGGCGTGAATACGACGAGATCCGGGACTGCATGCTGGGCTGGGACATCACGGACTATGGTCTGGGTGACTTCGGGCGCGTAGGCTTTTCCCTGATCACGCTCCGCAACGGCTGCCGGGCCATGCCGGACAAGTATCCCAAGGTCTATGCCGAAAAGCTGCTGTATCTGCGGGAGAGCCAGTATTCCCCGATGCACTTCCATTGGTACAAGACCGAGGACATCGTCAACCGCGGCGGCGGTAACGTCCTGATCCGGGTCTATAACGCGCTGCCGGATGAGGAGATCGACAGAGAGTCCGCGGTCGCCGTGCAGACCGACGGCCTGTGCCGCCGGGTGCCGGCAGGTACGCAGATCCGTCTGCGTCCGGGGGAGAGCATCCACATCCGGCAGCGGCTGTACCACGACTTCACGGTGGAAGCTGGCACCGGGCCGGTGCTGCTGGGCGAGGTGAGCCAGTGCAATGACGACACGTCCGACAACCGCTTCAACCCGCCCGTGGGCCGCTTTCCGCGCATCGAGGAGGACGAACCGCCCTACCGGCTGCTCTGCGGCGAGTATCCTCCGGCGCCGGGGGAGCCGGCTGACGAACTTCGCTCTTGACAAGGGAAAGGGCTTGTGCTATCATACTTTAGCGACGCTGTGTGCGTTGTTTTCGGCTTGCAGAAGTACCCAAGAGGCCGAAGGGGCTCCCCTGCTAAGGGAGTAGGCCGGTTTAGACCCGGCGCGAGGGTTCAAATCCCTCCTTCTGCGCCATTTGAATAAGCAATGACTGTTGTCAGTGCTTGCAACAAAACCCCCCGTCGCCGGGGGTTTTGTTGCGTTTACAGGCAGTTTTTCCACGTGTGCGGCTGGTGTCGCCCTCCGGCCGGAAAGGAAGGGAATCATGAAACGGTTTGCGGTTTTCAGCGGCTTCCTTGGTTCGGGGAAAACGACTGCGATGATGGCTCTGACGCGGTATTACGGTGAGCATTACGGAAAGGCCGCCATGATCTCCAACGATCTGGGGGAGGGCGTGACGCTGGCCGATCATAAGCTGGCGCAGCTCGGCGGATGCCGGGCCGTGCAGATCACCGACGAATGCATCTGCTTCTGCCGCGACGTGCTGACGGAGAAACTCGACGCCTGCTACGACGAGGGCTGCGAGCTGGTCGTCTCGGATATCCCGGGCTTCGGCGTCGGCGCGCAGGAGCATGTCTATCACGGCCTGCAGGAGAATGAGCCGGGACGTGTCGAGCTTGCACCCTTCACCGTCCTGATCGAGCCGCGGAATCTGGCGCTCCTGCGTGCCGGGCAGGCGGGGGATATGGGCTGTATACTGGATGCGCAGCTGAAAGAAGCGGATCTCATCCTGCTGAGCAAGTGCGAGCTGTTGGATGAGCGGGAACGCGCAGACGCGCTGGCCTGGCTCGCGGCGCGCTATCCGTGGACGCGGCAGTTGGCCGTGAGCGCGAAGAGCGGAGAGGGGCTGGACGCGCTGTGCCGTGCCCTGCGTGAGCAAAAAGCCTCGCTCCGCCACCCGGAGATCGATTATGACGCCGACGAGCTGCAGAACGCGATGGGCAGCTTGAGCGAGTACTATCTCCAGTACCGCGCCCTGGTCTGCTGCGACGATTTTGACGGCAATGCGTATTTGCTGGAGCTCGCGGAAGAGATCCGGCACGCGATCCGGGCTGCGGGCGGCGAGATACCGCATCTCAAGTTCCTGGCCTGGGGGCCTGAGGGCGATTTCGGCAAGGCGGATATCCTTGGCACGGATCGTCCGATCGAGCTTCCGCATCGTTTCCGGCGCCCCTGCACCGATCTGGGCGTGCTGCTCAACGCCAGCGCCGTCTGTCCGGATGAAACGCTCGACCGGCTCATGGGCGAAGCGGTCAGAACGGTGTCCGACCGGTATCGGTTGGAGCTGACGATCTTCAGGAAAGACCACTTCGGTCTGGGAGAATGATATGGAAAAACTGCTTCGCGGGACACGCTCGGTCTGTCCGGTCTGCCTGCGCAATCTGCCCGCGCAACTGCTGCGGAGATCGGACGGCCGCATCCTGCTCGAAAAATGCTGCCCGGAGCATGGGAGCTTCCGCGTCCCGGTCTGGCAGGGGAAAGTCGACTGGGATTCCTGGCTGCTGGGAACGCCTCCGCTTCCGACAGACCGCGGCCTGCATTGCCCGGAACGCTGCGGCCTCTGCGCCGAGCACGAGATCGGCAGCTGCTGCGTGCTGCTGGAGGTCACCGAGCGCTGTGACCTGCACTGCCGGTTTTGCTTTGCCCGCGGCGGGGAGGGAACGCGGGAGGCGGGCCTTGACGCGCTGAAGGACGAGATCCGGGATATCGTGCGCCGGTGCGGGAGCCCGCTGCTGCAGCTCTCTGGCGGCGAGCCGACGCTGCGCGACGATCTGCCGGAGCTGGTGCGCTTTGCCAAAGAAGCGGGCTGCAGTTACGTGCAGCTAAATACCAACGGCCTGCGCCTGGCGAAAGAACCGGCTTATGCCGAAAAGCTGGCGGAGGCAGGTCTGGATATCGTCTTCCTGCAGTTTGACGGCACCCGCGATGGGATCTATGAGGCGCTGCGCGGCGCGCCGCTGCTGGAAGTCAAAAAAGAGGCGATCCGCGTCTGCGGAGAGCTGCGCGTCGGCGTTACGCTGGTGCCGACGGTGGTCAGGGGCGTCAACGACGACGATTTGGGAAAGCTCGTCTCGCTCGCCTGTGACCTGTCGCCGGCTGTCCGCGGGATCCATTTTCAGCCGGTCTCTTTCTTCGGGCGCTATCCGAAGGCGCCGGGGGAGGCGGATCGCTATACGCTCGATCAGCTGATGGCGGACGTCAGCGAGCAGGCGGGCATCCCGATCAGCAGCTTTATGCCTTCCCGCTGCGACCATCCGCTCTGTGGTTTTCACGCGAGCTTCCTCATCGATCCGTCAGGCGGTCTGCGCCCCTTGAGCTCCATCGCGCACGCCTCCCGTACCAGGGGCTGCGAACGCGACAACCGGGAGTATGTGGCGCGGCACTGGCGCCGCGCGCCGGACGAGCCCGCGCCGGAGGCAGCGTTTTCGGACGAAATGGATTTTGACACCTTTCTGTACCGTCTGCGCCATGAGAGCCTGACGCTCTCGGCCATGGCCTTTCAGGACGCGATGAACCTGAACGTCGAGCGTCTGCGCCGCTGCAGCCTTCATGTTTACGACCGCGGGAAGATCAAGCCTTTCTGCGCCAGATACCTCACGCCGTTCGGATCCGTCTGATAACATCAAAAGAAGCCGCCGCCGGGAGCCAGCCGGCGGCTTCTTTTTTTCTTCTGCTCTGTTCCTTCGATTTTTTGAAAGAACAGGGAGGGGAGGAATTGACTTTCAAGCCGTTCTCTTTTATAATGAAGACACCGAATTGCATTTTTTTGCTATTCGACAGTGCGGTCTGTCAGGAAAGGAAGCTGCGCCATGAAGCTGATGAAAACAGAAGAGGCCGTCGGGCATGTGCTGTGCCACGACATTACCCAGATCATCAAGGATGAGAAAAAAGGCCCGGTGTTCCGCAAGGGGCACATCATCCGCCCGGAGGACGTTCCCGTGTTGCTGAGCGTGGGCAAGGAGCACCTCTATATTTGGGAGAACGACGAAACCATGCTCCACGAGGACGAGGCCGCCGCGATACTGCGCGACATCTGCCTGAACGAGCATATGCACGCCACCGAGCCGAAGGAGGGCAAGATCGAGCTGATCGCCGACGCAGACGGGCTGCTGCTCATCGACCTCGAACGTCTGCGCGCGGTCAACGCGCTGGGCGACATGATGATCGCGACCCGCGCCTCCGGCTTTGTGGTGAAGAAAGGAGACAAGCTCTGCGGCACGCGCGTCATCCCGCTTGTCATCAAAAAGGAGCGGATGGAGAAGGCGAAGGAGGCCGCGGGGGACAGGCCCATCCTGCGCCTGCTGCCGCTCAAGGCCAAAAAGGTGGGCGTGGTCACCACCGGCAGCGAGGTCTTCTGCGGCCGCATCCAGGATACCTTCACGCCCGTCATCGAGCAGAAGCTCAGGGAATTCGGCGGCAGCGTGATGACGGAGCATGTGGTGTTGGGCGACGACCACGAGAAGATCACCGCCGCCGTGCTGGATATGTTCGGCAAGGGCTGCGAGATGGTCCTCTGCAGCGGCGGCATGAGCGTCGATCCCGATGACAAGACCCCGCTGGCCATCAAAAACACCGGCGCAAACATCGTCTCCTACGGCTCCCCGGTGCTGCCGGGCGCCATGTTCCTCGTCGCCTACATGCCCGACGGGCGCCCGGTTTGCGGGCTTCCCGGCTGCGTCATGTACGCCAAACGCACGATCTTCGACCTGCTGCTGCCTTATCTGGCGACCGACACGCCCATCACGAAGGAATATCTGGCGGGGCTTGGGCATGGGGGACTCTGCCTCAACTGCCCGGTCTGCCACTTCCCCAACTGCGGCTTCGGCAAGGGGGTATAAGCATCCCGCTGAACGCCTCTCTTTTCTCCGGTATAAGCACGTAAAGCCGTGTTTATATAATAAACTCCCTGAAACAAGGGAAGGAGGAAAACACAAAATGAAAAAAGCACTATCCCTGCTGCTTGCGATGTGCCTGGTCCTGTCGCTGGCAGCCTGCGGCGGCGCGCCCGCGGACACGGCCGCCGACACGCAGACCGGGCAGGACGCCGCACCCACGAACGACGCGACGCCTGCGGATGAGGAGGAAACCCCGGAAGAGCCTGCCGAGCCGGTGGAGCTCATCGTCTTTGCCGCCGCCTCCATGACGGAGACCCTGACGGAGATCAAGGCCATGTATGAGGCCGCGCATCCCGGCGTGACGCTCATCTTCAACTTCGACTCCTCCGGCACGCTGAAGACCCAGATCCAGGAGGGGGCCGCCTGCGACGTGTTCATCTCCGCCGGGCAGAAGCAGATGAACCAGCTCGATATCAGCGCCAGCGCCGAGGTGAACACCGAGGGTCTGGACTTCGTGCTCGCCGGCAGCCGTCTGAACCTGCTGGAGAACAAGGTCGTCCTGGTCGTGCCTGACGGAAACCCCGCCGGTCTGGATTCCTTTGACGCGCTGGCCGAGGCGCTGGCGGACGGCTCCGTACTGATGGCCATGGGCAACAGCGACGTGCCTGTGGGGCAGTACACCCAGAAGATCCTGGCCTTCTACGGCCTGGATGAGGAGGCGCTCGCCGCCGCCGGTACGATCACCTACGGCACGAACGTCAAGGAAGTCACCACCCAGGTTTCCCAGGCCAGCGTGGACTGCGGCGTCGTCTACTGTACGGACGCCTTTTCCGCCGGGTTGACCGTGGTGGACAGCGCCACCGCCGACATGTGCGGACAGGTCATCTACCCGGCCGCCGTGCTGAACGTCAGCACGAACCCCGAGGCGGCCCAGGCCTTCCTGGACTATCTGAGCACGCCCGAGGCCATGGCCGTGTTCGAGAACGTCGGCTTCTCGCCGGTCGCCTAACAGAAAGAGCGGGCAGGATCCCCCTGCCCGCCGAGTCAACGGAGCGTATCTATGAACATCGACTGGTATCCCCTGTGGAACTCGCTGCGCATCGCGGCCATCAGCTGCGTGCTGGTGTTCTTCCTGGGCATCTTTTTCGCCTATTACGCCTCGCGCCTGCCCCGCGTGATCAAGGGCGTCCTGGATGTGATCCTGACGCTGCCCATGGTGCTGCCGCCCACGGTCTGCGGCTATTTTCTGCTGCTGCTCGTCGGCGTCCGGCGTCCGCTGGGCATGTTTCTGGCGCAGTACGGCGTCAAATTCGTCATGACCTGGTACGGCGGCGTGCTGGCCGCGGCGGTCGTGGCTTTCCCGCTGATGTACCGCACCGCGCGCGGCGCCTTTGAGAGCTTTGACAGGACGCTGGCCTATTCGGGCCAAACGCTTGGCCTGTCCAACACCTATATCTTCTGGCGCATCCGGATGCCGGCCTGCCGACAGGGGATCCTGGCGGGGACGGTGCTGGCCTTCGCCCGCGCGCTGGGCGAGTATGGCGCCACCAGCATGCTCATCGGCTACACGCCGGGGCGCACGGCCACCATTTCCACGACGGTCTATCAGCTCTGGCGCACGAATGATGAGGCGGGGGCTTTCTTCTGGGTGCTGGTCAATCTCGCCATCAGCACGGTGGTGCTGCTGGCCGTGAACCTGTTGGAGGCCCGGCAGAAAAAGGCGGTGAGGGCATGAGCCTGATCGCGGATATCCACAAGCGGCTCGGCGATTTCCGGCTGGACGCCGAATTCGAGGCTGACGAGGGGATCACCTGCCTGCTGGGCGCCTCGGGCTGCGGCAAGAGCTACACACTCAAGTGCATCGCCGGCATCGAACGGCCGGATTACGGCCATATCGAGCTCGACGGCGTCGTGCTTTTCGATTCAAAAAAACATATCAATCTCCCGCCGCAAAAGCGACGGGTGGGTTACCTGTTCCAGAATTACGCTCTGTTTCCCAACATGACCGTGCGGCAGAACATCCTCTGCGGGCTGCACCGGGAGAGCGACCGGACCAGGCGTGAAAAGCGGCTGCGGGAGATGCTTTCGCTGATGCAGCTGGAAGGGCTGGAGAACCACAAGCCCGCCCAGCTCTCCGGCGGCCAGCAGCAGCGCGTGGCGCTCGGCCGCATCCTGGTGAGCGAGCCGCGCATGCTGATGCTCGACGAGCCCTTTTCCGCGCTGGACGCGCATCTGCGCGACGCGCTGAAGGTCGAGCTGCGCGACATGCTGCTGCGCTACGGCCGCGAGGTGCTCATGGTCACCCACAGCCGCGAGGAGGCTTACAACATGAGCAGCCGCATCGCGGTCATGGACGCGGGCCGGCTGCTGGATATGAAGCCCACGAAGGAGCTCTTCGCCGATCCCGGCAGCATTGCCGCCGCGGTGCTCACCGGCTGCAAGAACATTAGCGGGGCGCGTAAGACGGGCGCTTATGAGGTGGAGGTCCCCGCCTGGGGCGTCCGACTGGAGACGAGCATGCCCGTCAGAGACGGACTGAAGGCCGTCGGCATCCGCGCCCACTACTTCAACCCCTCCGCGCGGCAGAACCGTTATTCGGTGGAGTACATCGAGGAGATGGAGGAGCCCTTCGAGCATACCCTGCAGTTCCGGTACCGGGACCAGTCGCCCGACAGCGAACCGATCTGGTGGCGCATGGCCAAGGACAAGCGGCCGCAGAGCTTTCCGGAAGAGCTCGGCATTGCGCCGGTCAACATTCTTCTACTCTACAAATAAGGAGATCAACATATGAAACTCAGCGCGAGAAATCAATTCAAAGGCAGGATCGTCGATATCCAGAGCGGCGCGGTCAACGGTATCGTCAAGATCGATATCGGCGGCGGGAACGTCATGAGCGCCACGATCTCAATGAACGCGATCCGGGAGCTGGGCCTTGAAGTGGGCAAGGAAGCCTGGGCCGTCGTCAAGGCGACCTCCGTCATGGTCGGCGTCGACGAATAACACAAACGGCGGGAGGCCGGAGGATCTGTCAGATCCTCCGGCCTCCTGTCTTTATGAGCGTTTATCCTTCGCTTCCGTCCTCCACCAGTACCGTCATCGTGCCGCCGCAGACCATGCCGTCGGACTCGGCCACCTCGCCGGTCAGGTCGATGTCCAGCAGCTTGTAGCGCCCTGTGCCGATGATACGCACCGCGTCCTGGATGACGGCAGCTTCGCTGCAGCCGCCGCCGATGCTGCCGGTGACCTTACCCAGCGGACTGACCGCCATTTTGGCGCCGGCGCCGCGCGGCGTGGAGCCCTTGGTCCCGATCACCGTGACGATGGCTTTGGGGGCGTGGTTTTCCGCCAGATACTGCAGCGTGGACAGTTCCGCGTCAGAGTCGCTGCAGCAGCGGCCCGGATCCCCATGCTCGGGCAGCCGCTTGTAGGCGATGACTTCCGAAAGGATGGAGACGGCGATCTCGCCCGGCGTGACCGCGCCGATGTTCAGCCCGATCGGGGTGCAGATCCTGGCCAGACGATCCTCGTCAAAGCCCTCGTCCTTCAGCATTTCCAGAAGGCCCTTCGTGCGCCGCCGCGACCCGATCATGCCCAGGTAGGCCGGCATCGCGCCCGGCAGGAGCACGCGCAGGCAGTCCGCGTCGTGCCGGTGGCCGCGGGTGATGACCACCACATAATCGAAGGGCGTGACCGCCAGTCTCCGGATCCCGTTTTCAAAGCTGTCGCAGATCACCTCCGCCGCCTCCGGAAAACGGCTGCGGTTGGCAAAATCCGGGCGGTCGTCCACGATACAGACCGTAAAGCCGCACGCCGCGCCGAACTGACAGACAGGCAGCGCGATGTGCCCGCCGCCGAGAACGATCAGCCGCTCCTGCGGCAGGATGGGCTCCCGCACGCACAGACCGCCCTCGGTGGGCTCGGCCGTCACGCGGGCAAAGCTGCGGCCCTTGGCGTCCGTCACCGGCGTGACGGCGGTCAGCCGGCGGCGCAGCCCGGTCCGGATCTCGCCGGCCCTGCCGCGGATCGCCGTCTCCAGAGAAACGGCCTGATCGTCCGCCAGATGGTTCATGATATCCTGATAAATGTTTCCCATAGCTCGTTCCTTTCACTCCACGACGGTCCTGCCGCAGATCCTGTTGACTTCGTCTCTGAGCCGCAGCGCCGTTTCGCGCCGGACGGTGTGTGCGGCCTTTGCCTCGGGCGTGCGGCATCGGGCGGCGCTCCCGGCAAAGCGCTCTTCGATCGTCACGCGCCGATCGTCCCGCAGGCATTTGTCCGCCAGATACAGGATCGCCGCCTCGTCGATCGTTTCACACAGCAGATCGTGGTGCTGCGCGGCGATCACCGCCGCCCCGTCATAGCCCAGTTCGCGCAGCCAGGCCGCGCCCAGAAGGGCGTGGTCCTTTTCCCGGCGGGCGATATCATGCAGCAGTGCAGCCGCGGCGAGCAGCTCCGGATCCAGCTTCAGGGGCAGGGCCTGCGCGATGCGCAGCGCCTCTGCCGCCACGGCGCGGCAGTGCGCCTCGACCTGAGCCCCCGGCGCGGCGGCGGTGAGCAGCTTTTCCGCCAGCGTGCGCGTCAGCGGGGGACAGGGTCGCACAGCCTCCCGCTCCATGCGCATCGCTCCGTCCCAGCGCAGCACGGCGTAAGATGCATAGGGGATGCGCAGAGGCCGGCTCTCCTCGAGCGGGACGCCGCAGACCTCCGCGAGGATGGTCTGGATCACCGAGGCGTGCGCCACGACGGCGAGATCGCCGGTGCCGCGGTCCAGACAGTCCCGTAGAGCGGGCAGCACGCGCCGCTGCACCTGCGCCAGCGATTCCGCCCCGGGCGGGACCAGCAGCGGCTCGCTCCTCCGCCGCGCATAGAGCTCCGGCCAGGAGGCGCGTATCGTCTCAAAATCCAGCCCGTCCCAAGGCCCCATGTCCTGTTCGGCAAGCGCCGGGACAAGGACGGCTGCCGCACCGAGGGGAGCCGCCGTCTCCCGGCAGCGGGCGAGGGGGCTGGCAAAGACCGAGAGCCGCTCCGCCCGCAGCGCTTCACCCAGCAGGAGGGCCTGCATGCGCCCCAGGGGGCCGAGCGGCGTGTCGGTCCTGCCCAGACACATGTGGGCGCCGAGCGGGAAATCCGGGTGTCCGTGCCGGATCAGATACAGCCTGCGCATCAGAACAATCCCTCAAAGTAACGGTCGAACAGCGCGCCGGCCTGATCGCGCAGGGCGTCGGAGTAAGCCTCATAGCGCGCCAGCAGCAGCTTTCCATCCTCGGTCAGGCTGCTCTTGCCGCCGCCTTTGCCGCCCTGACTGCGCCGGATCAGCGAACGGCTCAGTTGGCTTTCCAGGGTCCGGATCACGTTCCAGCCGCTGGAGTAGGACATCTGCATCCGCTGGCAGGCGCTGCGTACGGACTGCGTCTCGTCGATGAGCTGCAGCAGCATGGCGGCGCGGCCGTCAAAGAAGACCCTTTCGCGGGCAAGCGATACGCTCAGCACCGGGCGCACCAGCTGCTCGTTGTGGTATTTGAGCAGCGCCCGGTAATCCTCGGGCGTGTCCGCATCGTGCAGAACGCCGCGATCTTCCACGGGGATCTGCCGCAGCGCACAGCCGCAGCGTTCCAGCGCGCCGCGCAGACCCTGATCGCCGCAGTCCGAGAGGATGCCGTCAAAAAGCGAGGCGGAGATCAGCGTGGGATGGCCGGTCGCGCCGTCCACGGCGGGAGCGGCCAGCGGCGCGTCCGTCTCCAGCAGCGCGCGCACCGTGGCGGCGGTGAAGAGCGGGATATCCACCGGCGTAAAGAGCACGCGGTCGCACTTGCCGCGCAGATACCGCAGGCCGATACAGACCGAATCGAACATCTGCGTGGTCCGGTAATCCTCGTTCCGCAGGAAGATGATGCCGTTGCCGCTCAGATGACGCTCCAGCAGCGTGGCATTGTAGCCGGTGATCATGACGATCTTTTCGATGCCGGCCTGCTGGAAGGTGGCCACGACCCGCTGCGCGATGGAAATGGAGCCGATGTTCAGCAAGGGCTTGAAGTCGCCCATGCGGGAGGACATCCCGGCGGCGACGATCAAGGCGGCGTTCGTCATGCCTCTCGCTCCTTCTTCGGGATCGGGAAAAAGGGGCAGTCCTGCCCGATACATTCCCGATTCACCGACGTGTAGTCACAAGAGATCCCGCTCAGCGGCATCTCCAGACCAAATTGCTCCGCCGTGAAGGCGGCGGCTTCCCGGACACACAGGCGGCTCGTGCGTTTGCAGCAGCGCGGTCCGCCCACCTCGGCCAGGCGCGCGAGGCAGCGGGAGGTCAGGCGCATGGGGATCGCCCAGGCGTCCCGGTTGACCGGGTTTGAGCCGGTCAGAACGCTTAGATAGATCCCGGCGCCCGCCGCGGCGCCGCAGACGCCCCAGAAGCCGCAGGCGCCGCCCGGAACCTGACGGCCCCGGCCGAGCGCGGCCGAGAGCATGGTTTTCAGATCGCCCGCGCCGCCGCAGTTGTGCCAGGCGGTCAGCAGGACGCAGGGAACGACGGCGTGGTGCTCAGGCCCGTGCATGTGCATCCGAGGGAGCCGCATCACCTGCTCGAGCAGACGAAGGGGATCCGGTTCTTCGCTTTGAAGAAGAAAGGGAATGAAAAACTCGTCCAACCCGGCGGCGTGGCAGTCGTTGCAGACAAAGTGCCCGTCCTCGCACACGGCGTCGGAGAGCGCTTCCTGCCCGCAGACCGCGCAGCGCCGCGGCATGGGGACCAGCTCATAGCGCAGGGGCTTCCCGCAGAGCATGCAGCCGGAGAAGGTCTTTTTCCTTCCCGCGCCGCCTCCGCTTCGCCCCGGGATCTCGCAGCGGCCAGCCATGTATATCACCTCTTGCCCCCAGTATACCCGATTGTTTTTTGTTTGTAAATCGAAAGAGACCGTTTTTTTCGTGCATCCTTCCGCGGTTCGTGCTATGATAAAGCCGGAGAGGAGGGATGCGGATGAAGATCTATGTATACGGCACCGGCTGCGGCGCGGGCGATCTGGTCGATGCGGCTCTTCCGGCCGGGCGGATCGAGGCCTTTGTGGACCGCGAAGGCGGCGGATCCTTTCTCGGCAGGCCGGTGATCGCGCTTGAGCAGATGGCCGGGCGGGACTGCGATCTGCTGATCATAGCAAGCCGCGGGGCGGAGCAGGTCGAGCGGGAGGCCCTTCGCCTGGGCCTGGATCCCGACAGGATGCTGTTTCTCAAGAACCACCTGCGGCCTGTCGACCGCAACCGCAGCTACGACACGGCGCGTGCCGTGCTCGGGGACGGCTTCGTCGATCGGCTGGTCGGATCGGAAAGGCTGATCCGCGTCCCGCTGTGGACGGAGACGGAGCGGATCGCCGGGCCGGACTCCGACAACGACTACGTGCGGCTGAAGACGCTGGAGGCGCTCTGCCTGCGGCTGGAGGACGTGCCGGGCGCGGCGGCGGAGCTTGGCGTCTACCGGGGCGGCTTTGCCCGCTGGATCAACGAGCTGCTGCCGCAGAGAAGGCTCTTCCTCTTCGACAGCTTTGAAGGCTTCGACCCGGACGAGAGCGCAAGCTGCGGCGGCGGCTTTGTGGAAGCGCACCGCCGCGCGGCGGCCGGACGCGTTCTCTCACGGATGCCGCATCCCGAAAAGGTGCTGCTCCGTCAGGGCTTTTTCCCGCAGACGGCACAGGGGCTCGAGCAGGAGCGATTCGCTCTCGTTTCATTGGACGCGGATCTGGAGGAGAGCACCCTCGCCGGACTGCGCTTCTTTCTGCCGCGTATGAGCGAGGGGGGCTACGTCCTGCTCCACGACTACATGAACCCCCGGCTTCCCGGCGTCCGGCATGCGTTGGATCGCTTTGAAGCGGAAAACGGACGTCTCAAGGCCGTGCCGCTGTGCGACGTGAACGGTACCTTGGTTGTTTCTGTGTAATTTTGCAAAAATTTGCCATTTTTTCAAATAGGTTTATGAATTTTGGACAAAAAGCAATTCGCAGGTTCTGCGAATTGCTTTTTGTTGCAACTTGATTCTTCGACTTTTTGAATAGTATCATAAAGATGTAAAGGAATGTCCGTGGAAAGGGGCTGATTCCAATGGGCGAGGAGCTGTTTGAGATCGTGGCCCACGAGGTGACGGTCGAGGTCCGCGATGAGAACACCGGAGAGATCTTCCGCCGGGAGCTTCCCATCGAGTACTATGAAAACGCCAATTTTCTCCGCCTGAGCGGGGAAAACCTGGACGGGAGCCTGTCCCAGCTCGTCTTTCTCTCGGCGCGCGGCATCGAGAGAGTCAAGGACATCACCGGCAAGGGGCCGGATCACGACCGCTGCGGCGGTCACAGCCGCTGAGTATTCTGCGCACGATCCTTAGCACAAGGGAGCACATACACAATCTTTGACAACGGGAGGAAAACGTATGATCAGAAAAACGCTTGTTATCAACGGCGTCACCCGGAATCTGGTTCTGGACAAGGACGAGACGCTGGCGACCGTCCTGCGTGAGCACCTGCTGCTGACCGGCTGCAAGATCGGCTGCGGCGAGGGCCACTGCGGCGCGTGCAACGTCATCATGAACGGCAAGGTCACCAAGTCCTGCCTCTTCAAAATGAGCCGGATCCCCGACAACGCCGAGATCACCACCATCGAGGGCGTCGGCACGCTGACCGACATGCACCCCCTGCAGGTCGCGTGGATGGCCCACGGCTGCGCACAGTGCGGCTTCTGCACCCCGGGCTTCATCATCAGCGCAAAGGTCCTGCTGGAGAACAATCCCAGCCCCACCCGTGAGGAGGTCCGCGACTGGTTCAACAAGCAGCGCAATCTCTGCCGCTGCACCGGCTACAAGCCGCTGATCGACGCCGTGATGGACGCCGCCGCCGTGCTGCGCGGTGAGATGACGAAGGAGGATCTCGTCTTCAAGCCCACCGGCGACAGCATCAAGGGCACGAAGTACATCCGACCCTCCGCTGCCCAGAAGGTCACCGGCACCTGGGATTTCGGCGCCGACGACGCGCTGAAGATGCCCGGCTGCCTGCGCCTGGCCCTGACCCAGGCCAAGGTCTCCCACGCCAACATCAAGTCGATCGATACCTCCGAGGCCGAGAAGATGCCCGGCGTCGTCAAGGTCATCACCTACAAGGACATCCTTGCCGCCGGCGGCACCAACCAGATCAACGGCCTGGTCATGCTGCCCAAGCACAATAAGACCGACGGGTTTGAGCGCCCGGTCCTCTGCTCGGACAAGATCTTTCAGTTCGGCGACGCCATCGCGATCGTCGCGGCCGATACCGAGGAGCATGCCCGCGCCGCGGCCGACGCCGTGAAGGTCGACATCGAGGAGCTGCCCGCCTACATGAGCGCTCTCGACGCCATGGCACCCGACGCGATCGAGATCCACCCGGGCACCCCGAACGTCTTCTACGAAACCAACTGCATCAAGGGACCCGACTTTGACTGGGACAGCATCCCCGACGAGCAGCAGGTCGAGATCGAGAGCTACTGCTCCCGTCAGCCCCACCTGCACCTCGAACCGGACAACGGCTACGGTTACATCGATGAGGACGGCATGGTCACCGTACACTCCAAGTCCATCGGCATCCATCTGCATATGCCGATGATCGCCGCCGGCATCGGCGTTCCGATGGAGAACCTCCGCATCATCCAGAACCACGCGGGCGGCACCTTCGGCTACAAGTTCTCCCCGACGAACGAGGCCCTGATCGGCGCGGCCGCCAAGATCATCGGCAAGCCCGTCAGCCTGAACTTCAACCAGTTCCAGAACATCACCTACACCGGCAAGCGCTCTCCCGCCTTCATGCACATCAAGCTGGCTGCGGACAAGAACGGCAAGCTGCTGGCCCTGTGGGGCGACAACTACGTCGACCATGGTCCGTACTCCGAGTTCGGCGATCTGCTGACCATGCGTCTGAGCCAGTTCACCGGCGCCGGCTACGGCATCGAATCCATCCGCAACAAGAGCCAGACCGTGTTCACGAACCACGCCTGGGGCTCCGCCTTCCGCGCCTACGGCTCGCCGCAGTCCTTCATGGGCTCTGACATCGCCATCGACTGCCTGGCCGCCAAGATGGGCATCGACCCGTTCGAGATGCGCGCCATGAACTGCTACAAGGCCTCCGAACATACCACGATCCCCACCGGCTACGCGCCCGACGTGTACTGCGAGGAAGACCTGTTCAACAAGGCCCGCCCGCTGTACGAGGCCGGCAAGAAGAGAGTCGCCGAGAAGAACGCCGCCTCCGACGGCCGCTACAAGTACGGCATCGGCGTGTCCCTGGGCGTCTACGGCTGCGGCCTGGACGGCGTTGACGCGTCCTCCGCCTATGCCGAGCTCAACAAGGACGGCACGGTGACGATCTACGTCTCTTGGGAGGATCACGGCCAGGGCGCCGACATGGGCGCGCTCGTCTCCGCCCACGAGACCCTGCGGCAGGCGGGCTTCAAGCCCGAGGATATCCGCCTCGTCATGAACGACACCAAGATCACGCCCAACTCCGGCCCCGCCGGCGGCTCCCGCTCTCAGGTCATGTCCGGCAACGCCTGCCGCCTGGCCGCCGAGGCGCTGCTCGCCGAGATGAAGAAGGACGACGGCACCTGGAGGACCTATGACGAGATGGTCGCCGACGGCAAGAAGCTGAAGGTCGAGGGCAACTGGGTCACCACCTACTGCGCGGACCATCCCGTGGATCAGGATACCGCCCAGGGCGAGCCCTTCGCCACCTACATGTACACCATCTTCCTGCCCGAGGTGTGCGTGGATACCCAGACCGGCAAGGTCAAGGTCGAGAAGTTCACCTGCGTGGCCGACGTCGGCACCATCATGAACAAGCTCCTGGTCGACGGCAACTTCTACGGCGGCCTGGTACAGGGCATCGGCCTGGCGCTGAGCGAGGACTTCGAGGATCTCTCGAAGCACACGAGCCTGCTCAAGTGCGGCATCCCGTACCCGAACGACGTTCCCGATGACATCGAGCTGCACTACAACGAGACCTACCGTCCCAACGGCCCCTACGGCGCCGCCGGCTGCGGCGAGGCCCCGCTGGATGCGCCTCACCCGGCCATCCTGAACGCCATCTTCAACGCCACCGGTGCCCGCGTGACCAGGATCCCGGCCACTCCGGACAAGGTCCTCGCCGCGCTCAAGGCTCTGGAGGAGTAAGCTTTTCAATTCGCACACGCCATGTTATAATAGAGAGGCCCGAAAGGGCCTCTCTATTGGCATCAGACTGCGGGAAAAGAGGGGAGAGCACATGTCGCAGATCCAGGAACGGGGATCCACCCACGTTTATAAAGTCAATAAGATCTCCAGGGAAGAGATGGAGAGCATGGTGGCCCGCTGCGTCTACGAGGACCCTCCTTTCTGCAGCGCGGCCTGCCCGCTGAAGCTGGACGTCCGGGGCTTTCTGGAAGCCGCAGCGGCGGGGAACTTCAAAAAGGCGCTGCAGCTTTATGAAAAGATCGCCCCGTTCCCCCTGGTCCTCTCCGCCGGCTGCGAAGCCCCGTGCGAGAAAAAATGCCGCCTGGGTGAGATCGGGGATGCCCTGGCCATCCGGGAGCTGGAGCGGGCGGCGGCCCGCTTCGGCGAACAGAGCAGGCTCGGAGGGGTCTTCCGCAGCAGAAAGCACAAGAGCACGGCGGTCCTGGGCTCCGGGCTGTTTGCGCTGCTGCTGGCGGGCGAGCTGGAGAAGAAGGCTTACCCCGTCACGGTGTTCTGCGAACAGGACGGGGAAGAGAGCTATCTGCGCTGTGCCGCCCCCTTTCTGGACGAAGAAGCTTTCGCGCTGGAGCTCAGGCGCCTGCGCGGCAAAGACATCCGGTTCGTGTTTTCCTGCCGCCTGGACACGGCGTTCTATGAGGAAAAGAAAGCCGCGTTCGACGTGCTCTGCGCCTCGGACGAGGTCAGAGCCCGCCTCTTCCCCGACGCCGAGCCTTGTGCCGAGCTGATGTTCTGCCAACGGGAGCGGCTTGTCAGCGGCAGGACGGAAGGCGTGCTGGACGCAGCCTTCGGGGCAAAACGGGCGGCGCTTACCGTGGACAGGCTGGCCCAGAACCTGGATCCCCGCAATACCCGGGGGCAGGAGGGGGCGGTCGAGAGCAGGCTTTACACAGATCTCAGCGAAGCCAAGGCCCTGCGCCGCGTCCCGGTCCCGGAGGGCGGCTACGGCAGGGAGCAGGCGATCGAGGAGGCCGGACGCTGCATCGGCTGCCGCTGCGAGGAATGCCTGAAAAGCTGCGCCTATCTCAAACACTATAAAAAGCATCCCGGCCTGCTGGCCCGGGAGATCTACAACAACACGCAGATCATCATGGGCGACCACCAGCTCAACAAGCCCATGAACGCCTGTGCGCTCTGCGGGCAGTGCACGGCGGTCTGTCCCAACGGCTTCGATATGGCCCGCGTCTGTCACCTGGCGCGGCAGAACATGGTTTCTACGGACAAGATGCCCCTGGCGCCCCATGAGTTTGCGCTGCTGGATATGCTCTTTTCCAACAATGAGGCGTTTCTGGCGCGGCCTCAGCCGGGCTATGAGAGCTGCCGATATGTTTTCTTCCCCGGCTGCCAGGCCGCGGCCGTCGCGCCGGAAACCGTGAAGGCCGCCTACCGCGATCTGACAGAACGCCTCGAAGGCGGCGTGGCGCTGATGCTGGGCTGCTGCGGCGCGATCGGCGACTGGGCGGGCCGGACGGAGCTGGCGGAGCAGACACGGGAGCTGCTCGACCGGGAGCTCGCGCGTCTGGGCGATCCGATCATCCTCGCAGGCTGCCCGAGCTGTGCCCGCCGGCTGCGCGGACAGGGCGCACGTGAAGTGCGCGGCATATGGGACGTGCTGCTGGAGCTGGGACTGCCCGCCGGCGCGCACGCGCTGGAGCGGCCGGCGGCCCTGCATGACTCCTGCGGAGCCCGCGGCGACGCGCACACGCAGGAAGCGATCCGGCAGCTGGCCGCGCGGCTGGGCTGCGAGCTGGTGGACACGCCCCTGTCGGGCGATCGCTCGCCCTGCTGCGGCTACGGCGGCCTCACCGCCTACGCAAACCGCGAGGTGGCGGGCGAGATGACCGAAAAATGTCTTGAACGCAGCGACGCGCCGTATCTTTCCTACTGCATGGCCTGCCGCGACCGCTTCGCCCGTCAGGGCAGGGAATCCCGGCACATCCTGGAGCTCTGCTACGGAACGGATGCGGGAAGCCCTCCGGACATCAGCGAAAAGCGCCGGAACAGGCTGATGCTGAAACGTGAACTGCTGCAGGAGATCTGGCTGGAGGAAGCGATGGAAAAGAAACTGGACTATCCCCTCGACTTTACCGGGGAGGCGCGCAGGATGATGGATGACCGCATGATCCTCACGGAGGACGTCGTCGCCGTGCTGGAGGATTTCCGGCAGAGCGGCGAGGCCATCGAGGATGAGGACGGCCTGCTGGCCGCCCGCCGCCGCGTGGGAAACGCCACCTTCTGGGTCAAGTTCAGCCGCACGGGGGAAGGCTATCTGGTGCATCGCGTGTGGAGCCACCGGATGCAGGTGGAAAAGAGAGAGGGTTGAGCATGGCCATCGAGAAGAACTATTACAGCATCGACCCGCAGGGAAAGCTCAAATGCGTCAAGTGCGGCGTTCCCCTCGTCAAGGGGAAGGCCAAGTTCATGTACCTGGACAACGGCTTTCCCGTAGAGCTGCCCGTCTGCCCGGCCTGCGGCTTCGTCTACGTGCCGGAGGAACTGGCGCTGGGCAAGGTCGCCTCGGTAGAGCGGGCGCTGGAGGACAAATGAACGGCCACCCCGGCGGCGAGGCGCATACGCGCCGTATGCTGGAGCTGGCCGGACTGCCCGTCTCCTGCCCGGTGCTCGATCTGGGCGCCGGCGCGGGGGAGACCGTGGCGCTGCTGCGCTCCCTGGGCCATGCGGCGAAGGGGATCGACCTCGCGCCCCGTTCTCCGTTGGTCGAGAGGGGGGATCTTCTCCGCGCGGCCTTCTCTGACGGTAGCTTTGACGCGGTGATCAGCCAGTGTGCCTTTTTCGCCTCGGGAGACCAGCCGGGAGCGCTGCGCGAGGCGGCCAGGCTGCTGCGCCCGGGCGGAAAGCTGCTGCTCTCGGACGTCTTTTTCGCGGCGCCGGAGCCCCTGCTCCAAAGCGCGGGCTTTGAGAGCCTCCACGCCGAGGACATGACGGAGCTGTGGCGGGATTATTATATGGAGGCGCTTTGGCGCGGAGAGGCGCCCTGCTGTGGGATCCCGAAAGGGAAGTGCCGCTACTGGCTGCTGATCGGAAGAAAGGACGGATAAACATGGATCTCTTTGACCGCGTGCTGGAACTGAGCCGTTACGGGTATTTCTGCGGCCAGATCCTTGCGATCCTGATGCTCGATACGCTCGGGGAGGAGAACCCGGAGCTTGTAAGGGCCATGGGCGGGCTCAACGGCGGCGTGGGCTTTTCGCAGGGCTGCTGCGGCTGCATGACCGCCGGAGCCTGCCTGATCTCCTGCTTTACCGGCAAGGGCGAGGATACCGGCTATGACCATCCTCAGCACAAGCCGGCCCTGGGAGAATTTACCCGGTGGTTCGAGGAGGAGATGACCGCGGACTACGGCGGCATCGACTGCCGCGACATCACGCGGGGCAACCCCGCCAAGCGGGTGGAATACTGCCCGCAGATCATCGCCGCCACCTTTGAAAAATGCATGGAGATCCTGCAGGAGAGGGAGCTGCTGTGAGCGCGCTTCCCGTCTCCCGCCTGGATGCGCTGATGGCGGAGCAGGAGGGACTTGCGCAGATCGACAGGGATACGATCAGGGCGATCCAGCTGCAAAAGCTGAATCGCCTTTTGGCGCGCGAGAAGGAACGCGGCGGCTTTTACCGGGATCTGCCGGGGAGGCTGACTTCGCTTGAGGAGCTTTCCGCGCTGCCGCTGACCGGCGAGGAAGACCTGGCACGGCACGCGCCCGGCCTGCTGCTTTGCTCACAGGCGCAGATCCAACGCGTCCTGTCCGACGCGACCTCCGGCACCACGGGTGCGGCCAAGCGCGTGTTCTACACGGAGCGGGATCTGGAAAACACGGTCCGGCTCTATATGGCGGGGCTTGGCGAACTGGTCTTCCCCGGCAGCGTATGCCTGATCTGCTTTCCCTTTTCCGGCCCGTTCGGACTGGGGGAACTGATCGCGGAGGCGATCGTCCGCCTCGGCGCCAAGCCGCTGAAGGCCGGGCCGTTCCTGCGCTTCGGAGACTATGCCGCTCTGCTGGAGAAGGAAAAGCCGGACACCTTCGTGGGTATGCCCGTGCAGCTGCTGGGTATCCTGCGCTTTTGCGGGCGCGGCAGCCTGCGCCGGGCGCTGGTCAGCGGGGACGCCTGCCCCGGGAGCGTCATGAGCGGCTGCGAAAGCCTCCTGGGCACACGGCTTTTCCCGCACTACGGTTCACGGGAGATGGGCATGGCCGGAGCCGTCTGCTGCCAGGCTCACGAGGGGATGCACCTGCGGGAAAACCACATCATCGCCGAGATCGTCGATGAGGCGGGCCGGGCGCTTCCCCCCGGCGAGCGCGGCGAGCTCGTCATCACGACCATCGGCATGGAGGCGATGCCTCTGCTCCGCTACCGCACCGGCGACTATACCCGCATCCTGCCTTCGCCCTGCCCGTGCGGCAGTGCGGCGCTGCGCCTGGATCGGATCGACCGGAGGGGAAAAGGCCTGAGCGCGGCAGAGCTCGACGAGATCCTTTTCGCCGACCCCGGCGTCATCGACGCCTGCTATACGCTCCGGGGGGACCGGCTGGGCGTCCGGGCGCTGACGAGCGGGGAGATCGAGGCCTCGCGCCTGCGCGACAAACTTTCTGCTGCGGCAGCGCCCCTGAAAGTCGCTTTTTCCGCGCGGAAAGCGGCTGCCGGGGATACGGCCCTGTACCGCGGAAAGCGCACGGTCGGGCATTGACAGGAGGGACGCTGCGGCGGCCTTCGTTTCCCGGGGAAACAGCTTCCTGCGCTGTCAAGCGGTTTTCCCTTGCCTGCCCGGGCGGGGGATGTTATACTGGATCAAAGGATGGTGAAGCGTGATGTTCTGCAGGCAATGCGGCGCATACATGGCCGATGACGCCAGATTCTGCACAAGCTGCGGCGCGCCCGCCGCTCCGGCACAGCAGCCGGTCCGGGTGACGCACAACATCATCGTCAACAACGTCGGCTTCGGGAAGAAGAAGGATAAGTGGCTGGCGTTTTTCCTCTGCCTATTTTTGGGCGTTTTCGGCGTTCATAAATTCTATGAGGAACGCATCGGCATGGGGATCCTGTACCTCTTTACGGCGGGGCTGTTCGGGATCGGCTGGCTCGTCGATATCATCCTCCTGCTGTGCAAGCCGAATCCCTATTACGTGCTGTAGCCTGAATAAGCCTGCCGGGCGGATCGTTTCCGCCCGGCAGGCTTGATGCTGCGCCGGCTTGCTAAAATACGGCGGACGCCGTATACTGGAAAAAGAGAGGGGGCGCGCGTATGGGCCTTTTCGGCAGGAAGAAAGCGGAAGCTCCGCGGTTTCCCGCGGAGGAATACGAGCCTGTGCTCAAATGCAGCATCTGCACCGGGGAGCAGGTCGCCTGCGTGCGCGAGCGCGCGACCGGCCGCGTGCATGAGATCGGACTGATCCGCTCGAGGGCAGAACTGGAGGAATTTGGCCGCCCCTATGGCCTGACGCCGGAGCAGATCCGGAAGCTCTACTGATGGGCGGAGAGGAGAGCACATCATGAGCGTGTATGCGATCGGAGATCTGCACCTGCATTTCCAGTCGCCGCTGAAGGCCAGATCACAACTGCGCGGGCACGTATGGAAAAACCACGAGGAAAAGTTCCGGAAGATCTGCGCCGGCCTCCTTACGCCGGAGGATACGCTCGTGCTCCTCGGCGACCACAGCTGGGGGAGAGACCTCTCCGAGTGTGAGGAGGATCTGCGCTACATCGCCGCTCTGCCGGGACGGAAGATCCTGCTGCGCGGCAACCACGACATGTTCTGGGACGCCGGGAAAACGGCGGAGCTCAACGAACGCTTCGCCGGGCAACTGTGCTTTTTGCAGGGAAACTACTACCGGGCCGGCGATTATGCGCTGGTGGGCACGAAGGGCTGCTGCTTCGAGGGCCCCTTCTATCTGGACCGGCGCGGACGCATCCTCAGCTGGGACGAGAAGGCGGAGGCGCAGGCGAAAAAGCTGATCGAGAGAGAGCTCACCCGGCTGCGCGCGTCCTTCGAGGCGGCGCGCCGCGACGGAATGAAGAAATACATCGTCTTTCTCCACTACCCGCCGACGAGCATCCTTGAGGACGAGAGCGGCTTTACCGCCATGGCCGAGGAATACGGCGCGGAGCAGCTGCTCTACGCCCACAGTCACGGCGAGGAGCGCTTCCGTGACAGCATCCAGGGGGAGAAGAACGGGGTCCTGTACCGGCTCGTCTCCGGGGATTATCTGCGCTGGCAGCCGGCAAAGGTCCTGGACTGAAAAACGGGGGCCGAGTCTGAAAAGACTCGGCCCCCGTTTTTTTACGCCCTTTTGCCCCAGTTTGCGTCCTGGAAGAGAGCGCGCCCCACGCCGATCAGATCGGCCCTGCCGTCGGCGAGAAGGGCCTCGGCCTGCTCCGGCTGCGTGACGCCGCCCGTCAGCAGCACGGGAACGGACACAACGGCGCGGATCTTTTCCGTCATGGAGCGGAAATAGCCGGGCTCCCGGAGACTGGGGACGATATAGCCGCACATGCCGCCGGAGATGTCCAGCAGATCGACGCCTGCCGCTTCGAGCAGGCGGGAGGCGGCGACCGCGTCCTCCTCGACCGCTCCTCCCGGCATATAGTCCGCGCCGCCGAGCCGCACGGCCAGCAGCGGCTCCGGCCCAATGGCCGCACGCGTCCGGGAAACGGTCTCCAGCAGGAACCGGCAGCGGTTTTCCAGAGAGCCGCCGTATTCGTCGGCGCGCAGATTGGTCAGGGGCGAATAAAACTGATTGAGCAGATAGCCGTGGGCGCAGTGGATCTCGACGCCGTCGTAGCCGGCGCGCACGGCGCGCACGGCGGCCTCCGCATAGCAGCCCTCCAGCGCGTCGATCTCCGCCTTCGTCAGCGCGCGGGGCGGGCGCGCGAGCTTTTTACGGGGATTGCCGATCGTTCCGGCGGAGACGGGCTCGCTGCCGTCGCCCGGCTCGGCCGCGCTGCCCGCGTGGTTGAGCTGCGCCACGATGCGGCTCCCTGCTTCATGGACGGCGTCGGTCAGGCGGCGGTGTTCCCCGATCAGGTCGTCGCTTGCCAGGGAGAGCTGTGTCGCGCTGGCCCGGCCGCCCTCGCTGATGCAGCAGTGCTCCACGATGATCAGCCCCGGTGCGGCGCCGAGTGCGCGGGCGAGATAGTGGTCGACGAGCGCGTCGGTCACGTGGCCGCGGTCGCTGATGCCGCTGTGCATGGGCGGCATGACGAGGCGGTTTTTCAATTCCAGACGTCCCGCGGATACAGGATCGTACAGCATGATTCAGGAACTCCTTTCCGTAATCGTTTCTGTTTTTCCATTATACCGCAAGAAACCGCGAAAGCCAAGCGCGGAAAAGAAACCGCGGCGAAATCCCAAAACTTGACAGCTCAAGAGGAAACAGATAAAATGAACTTGACATCCGACACCCGAAAACGGGACAGAATGGGGGATATCCATGAGACAACTCCTGCTGCATACCTGCCCGACCCTGGTCTGGGTGATCACGGCTTTTCAGGCGCTCGTGATGATCCTGGCCCTTCTCGGCTACGCCCGGAAAAAAGGACCGCTCTTTCTGCTGACCGCGCTGGTGGCCTTTGGCCTCTTTTATGACGCGCTGATCCTCTCCCTGGGCGGCGTGATGGGCGGCGGGGCGACCCTTTCTGCGCTGAGCAGGCTGCGCTTTGTTTTCCACGGGGCGCTGATCCCGCTGCTGTTCCCGATCTGCGCCTGCGCGCTGAACTTCAACAGGACCTGGAAGACCGTCGTATGGGTCTTCACCGGCTGCCTGATCGTCCTCGGCGTCGCCGAGGGCTTCGCCACGGAGTTGAGCATGCAACAGGCGGCCGGGATCATACGCTACACCTCCGGGGAGGGGACGCCAGGCTGGGCGGGCGCCGTCAGCGGCGTGCTGTCCTACGGTACGGTCGTGCCCCTGATCATCGCGGGCGTCGCGGTCTGGATCAAGCAGAAAACGCCGCTGCTGTTTCTGGCGGGCTTTCTGATGTTTCTGTTTTCCGCGCTCGGCCCCGCCACCGGAAACTTCGACCTGATCTTCTTCATCAGCATGTTCGGAGAGGTCTGCATGGCGCTCTTCTTCCTGCTGTACGGCCGCCGCAGGGCCGATGGATCAAAAGAGTAAAACATTTCACATAAAAGAAAGGAAGGAAACTCCATGAGCAGCTTCAAAGACCTCCGCATCGTCGACAACTTCTATCAGACCAGCTCCTATTTCCCCATGCCCACCGTCATGCTTTCGACGCTGGCCGAGGACGGCAGCACCTCCGTGGGCTCCTACTCGCTGTGCTTCCCGTACTACATCGCGGGCAAGGACTACTATGCCATGATCCTCGAAGCGCGCAATTCCTCGAATACGGCCCAGCATCTTCTGGCCGGGCGCAAGCAGGTTGCCATCAACTTTATGCCGGAAGGCCGCGGCTATCACAAGAAGATCGTCGCCCAGGGCTGGCCCGGCGACACGCCGGCCGAGAAGATGAAGAACTTCGGCTTCACGCTCGAGGACGGGCTGTGCATCGGGGAGGATCCCTCCACGCCGCGCCCGAAGGTGGTCGCCGAGGCTTATCAGGTCATGGAATGCACCTGGATGAGCGATCTGGAGAACGCCGACGAGGATATCGGACGCCAGCTCGTGGACGGCTGCTATCCGCCTCCGTACCGGAACTTCAACGGCATCACCACCCAGTACGGCGCGCACTTCATCCTGCGCATCGACAAGGTGCTGATGAAGCCGCAGTATCATCAGAACATCATCGACGGCGTCAAGGGCCGGCTCTGGCCCAATGTGCTGATCTGCCACGGCTACCGCGACAGCAAGAACTTCTGGTTCGCGCGCACGCCGCGGCTCGTGCCCGAGCTGCTGCCGATCCGCAACGCGACGCTCTCCTCTGTCCGCTACGCCGCCGACCGCACCGATCCCAACGTCCACTTCACCGACGACGCGCTGGAGATGCTGCTCAACGTCCCGCGCATTTTCCTGCCGACGGTGCTCAAGGGCTGCGTCTCCTGGGCCAAGGAGCACGGCGTGACCGAAATCACGGCCGCGGAGATGAAGATCATCAACGATAAGCGCGCCAAGGAAAAGGGCAAGGGCTGAGGGGAACCGCCATGGAAGAATACGTCTTTTCCATTCCCATGGCGCTGACAGACTTTATTCCCGTCTTTCTGTTCGGCGTTTCCGCCGTGCTGCTGCAGCGCGATCTGTATGCCAAAATGCCGAAGTACGCCTTCGCATGCCTGGCCGCCGGCTCGATCGACGCCTTCCTTGCGGGCTTTCTGAAAGCGCTGTGGAAGCTGCTGTACGCGCTGGGCGTCTGTGATTTCCACGTGCTGAACACGATGTTCCTGCCCACGCAGTCGCTGGGCCTGCTGCTGACAGGCCTCGGCGTGATCTTGATGCTGACGCAGCGCAAGAAGGCGGCGCTGGCTGTCGCCCCGCCGCTCTTTACCGGCACCTTCGTTTTTGTCGGGATGATGGTGCTTGGCCTCGGCGGCCTGTGCGCGGGCATGAGCGTGCTGGCGAAGAAGATGAAGAAGGGCTGGCTGATCCCGGTCTTCGTGCTCTGCTTCTTCTGCTATATGGCGATGGGCTACCTCGCCTCCCGCGACAGCGCTTCGGCCGCGGTCAACTGGGCCGAACAGGGCGTCAACACCCTGGGGCAGATCCTGCTGCTGCTCGGCGTCGGGACCCTCCACCGCGCGGGGCTGCGGGAATTCCCGCTTGACGCAAAAGCGACGGTATAACAGAACCTCCCGGGGCGGCTCAGGCCGCTCCGGGCTTTTTCTTGCATTGTCGGAAGAGAAAAGCTATAATAACAAAAAAGCGAAAAGGAGGGCCCCTATGAACAGAAGAGCCTTGAAGCAGATCTTTCTCGACACCGATTTCGTGCACCGCAGCGGGACGGAGGAGGAGCGAAAGGTCGCGGAATACCTGAAGGGGCGCTGCGAGGCGCTCGGCGTGAGCGCGCGCCTGGAGGGCTTCCGGGTGCCTATGGGCGAGATCGAACAGGCGCACGTCTTGCAGACGGGAAGGAGATCCCCTGCCGGGGCTTCTTCTGCTGCGGCAGCGGCGAGGTTGAGGGCGAGCTCTATTACATGCCGGGGCAGGACAAGGTCTCCATTGCCGGTGCAAAGGATAAAATCGTGCTGCTGGACACGCAGGGGCTCGGCTTTTTCCTCTATCAGGATCTGATGGAGGCCGGCGCGAAGGGCATCCTTTTCCAGTATGGCAAGATGCATTATCCCAATCACGATATCGACGAGCGGGATCTCCGCGAGGCGGTCGTCGGGGAACAGCGGAAGGTCCTGTGCGCCATGCTGCACAGCTCCGCGGCGCTGGAGCTCGTGAAGAACAAGACCCGCCGTGTGCGCATCGAAATCCGCCAGCGGGAGTACGAGGGGCGTTCGCACAATGTGATCGCCGAGCTCCCCGGACGGCGGGACGAATGGATCGCCCTCTCGGCCCACTATGACACGACCGCGCTCTCCCACGGCGCCTATGACAACATGTCCGGTTGCGTCGGGCTGCTGGGCGTGATGGAGGCCCTGAAGGGGAAGGCGCTCAACTACGGTTTGCGCTTCCTCTTCTGCGGCAGCGAGGAGCGCGGGCTGCTCGGCTCCAAGGCCTATGTGCGCGACCACGAGGCGGAGCTGGACAAGATCGCGCTGAACATCAATCTGGACATGATCGGGACCCATCTGGGCAAATTCCTGGCCCGCGTCTCCGCCGAGGAGAAGCTCTCCGGCTATATCACCTATATGGGCGCGGAGCTGGGCTTCCCGCTGGAGGCGAAGAACGGCATCCATTCCAGCGATTCCAGCTCCTTTGCCGACAAGGGCGTGCCCGCCCTGTCTTTCGCGCGGCTCACGGCCAACGACGCCGCCCCCATCCACGGGCGCTATGACCGGATGGAGGTGCTGAGCATGGAGCGGCTGCAGGGGGATATCGGGTTTATCGCCGAATTCACCCGCCGTATGGCCATGGCGGCCGTCTGCCCCGTCGGGCGGGAGATCCCGGAGAAGATCAAAAAAGAACTGGACGAGTATTTCTTCCGGAAGCGGAAGGAGCTCAACTGAGGAGGAGAGCCGTGGGTTATGTCGAAGAACTCCGCCGTCTGGTCGGGCACCGACGGCTGATCCTCTGCGGCAGCTCGGTCGTCGTCCGCAACGAGCGGGGCGAGCTGCTGCTGCAGCAGCGCGTCTTCCCGGAGGGGCGCTGGTGCTTTCCCGGCGGACTGATGGAGCTGGGCGAGTCGACGGAGGATACGGCCCGGCGCGAGGTTTTGGAAGAAACGGCGCTGGAGCTGGGCGCGCTGGAGCTGATCGGCGTCTATTCAGGGCCGGATTCACTCTGCCGGGCCGCCAACGGGGACGAGTGGTATGTCGTCAACACGGCCTATGCCTGCTCCGATTACCGGGGCGAGGCGCGGGTCAACGACGCCGAATCGGCCGGACTGCGCTGGTTTGATCCCGGCGGGATGCCGGAGACGCTGGTGACGACGCACCGCAGGATCCTGGCCGATTACCTGGAGAAAGCACGAAAGGGCTGACAATGGACAACAACAGCACGCGCCAACTGGCACGGGAGCAGTATCTCGACGCTCTCAGGCAGGGACAGAAGTATTACAAGAGCAGCATGGCCGCCGGCCGGTACCCCTATCCGCAGGTGCTCGACGACATCTTCGACGAGAACAGCGCCGCCGGGCAGGTGGAACTCGGTCTGGTGGATATCCCGACCGACCGTATCGTCGGCACCAAAGGCCGCGGCAGACGCTCGGCTTTCGCGGGCAACTTCATGCCGCTGCTGGAGCCGGACACCGAGTTCGGCACGAAGTGGATCTCCCTGTGCACGGACCATCTGAGCGATGTGGGTATCCACGACCCGATCCGCTGCTACGAATATATGGGCTGTTTTTACGTGCTCGAGGGGAACAAGCGCGTGAGCGTGCTCAAGAGCTACGACGCGCCGTCGATCCAGGGGCTCGTGACGCGGATCATCCCGGCCTGGACAGAGGACACGGAAGTCCAGGTCTATTATGAATTCATGAATTTCTACCGCTTGAGCAGGCTGTATCAGGTCCGTTTCCACCGCCCGGGCAGCTACGCCAGGCTGCAGGCGGCCCTCGGCTTTGAGAGCGACCATGTCTGGACGGTCGAGGAGCGGCGGCACTTCCTGTCAGGCTTTTCCAAGCTGGGCGAGGCGTTTTCGCGCCACGGGAACAAAGGCCTGGCCATCGAAACCAGCGGCGTGCTGCTGGCGTGGCTGCGAATCTTCCGCTTTTCCGTACTTTTCGAAAAAACGATCCCGGAGCTCGTGAAGGATCTGGACAGCATCTGGACCGATGTGGAGAGCCTCGCGCACGACCAATCCATCAATCTGAGCACCGCGCCGGCGGAGCCTGACCGCAGCATTGTGACACGGCTGCTCGGCGTTGGCCGCGAGAGCCACCTGAACGCCGCCTTTATCTATACCGCGCCTCCTGAGGAGAGCCGCTGGATCATGTCGCACGAGTCCGGCCGGCGGTATATGCAGGAGACGCTGGGCGAGCGCGTCACCTCCAAAAGCTGGCTCTGCACGACGGAGACCGCGGACGAGGTGATGGAACAGGCCGTCGCCGACGGGGCTCAGGTCATTTTCGCCGTGACGCCGCCGCTGATCGACGCGTGCTGCCGTGTTGCCGTGCGCCATCCCTCGGTGCGCGTGCTCAACTGCTCGCTGTCCATGCCCTATCCGGGTGTCAGGACCTATCACAGCCGGCTGTATGAGGTCAAGTTCCTCGCGGGGCTGGTAGCCGGGGCGATGGCAGGCGACAGGCCGATCGGGTATGTGGCCGATTCTCCCATTTTCGGCGCGCCGGCCAGTATCAACGCGTTCCTGCTCGGCGCGCAGATGGTCAATCCCCGCGCGCGCATCAAGCTCGGCTGGACCTGTCTGGAGGACGACCCGGCCGCGCGTCTGATCGGGGAAGGCGCGGCGGTGCTGTCCCAGCAGGAGGGGATCGTCCGCCCGCGCGTCACCCGGGACTGGAGCCTCTGCCAGGTCGGGGGGAACGGGGAGCTGATCCCGCTGGCCACCACCCGCTGGAAGTGGGGGCACTTTTATATCCGCGTCATAGAGACCATTTTCAACGGCGCCTGGACCAACACCGGCAGCGAGAGCTACAAAGCGATCAACTACTGGTGGGGCCTCAATTCCGGCGTGATCGACCTGAATCTGGCGGAAAACCTGCCCGAAGGCCTGTCGTGGCTGACCGGTGTCGTCCGGCAGGGAATGATCGACGGGAGCGCGGAGATATTCCACAACTTCCTGCGCGATCAGAACGGCATTGTGCGCAACGAGGGCGGACACGGCCTGTCACCGGAGGAGATCATGCGGATGGATTGGCTGTGCGAGGGCATCGAGGGACATATCCCCGACTATGACGAGCTGCGCGACATCGCGCGCCCGCTGGTGCGCTATCTCGGATTGTACCGCGACAGCATCCCGCCCGAAAAGGAGGAGACGCAGCTATGAAGATCCTCCTGATCGCAGATGAGGAGAGTCCCTATTTCTGGGATCACTTTCAGCGCGGTCGGCTCGACGGCATCGACCTGATCCTCTCGTGCGGGGATCTGAAGGCGGACTATCTGAGCTTTCTCGTCACGATGGGCCATGCGCCGGTCCTGTATGTCCACGGGAACCACGATCTGGGCTATGAGCAGTTCCCGCCGGAGGGCTGCGACTGTATCGACGACAAGCTTGTAACCGTCAACGGAGTGCGCATCCTCGGCCTGGGCGGCTGCCCGAAATACAACAAACAGCCGCTGCAGTACACCGAACGGCAGATGGAGCGCCGCATCCGCAGGCTGCGCGGGAAGCTGCGCCGCAGCGGCGGGGTGGACATCGTGGTGACGCACGCTCCGCCGCGTGGGGTCGGAGATGCGGAGGATCGTGCCCACATGGGCTTCGAGGCATTCCTGCCGCTGCTCGATCGGTATCGGCCGCGCTATCTCGTGCACGGACACGTGCATATGTGCTACGGCACGGGAAACCCGCGCGTCCGGCAGTACGGCGATACCTCCGTGATCAACGCCTGCGGCTATTACATCCTGGAGATATGAAAAAAACGCCGGGCCACCGATGATACGGTAGCCCGGCGTTTTTTGCTTTTTCAGAAACGGAACAGGACGCCGACGAGTGCCGAGCCGAGGATGAAGAAGACAGGGTGCAGCTTTTTCAGGGGCTTGACCCAGCGCGTCAGCACCAGCAGCAGCGCCGCCAGCGCGAGCGCCTTCCAGCGGAAGAGGTCCGCGATCTGTCCGCTCACGGCGAAGAGATCGAAGTCGAAGAGCGCGATCTTGACGACCAGCAGGCCGGCCGCGGCGATCAGGCCGACGGAGCAGGGCCGCAGCCCGTAAAAGGCGGCGTCCACATACCGGTTCTGCCGGAATGCGGCCAGAACACGGGCAATCAGCAGCACAACGACGATCGAGGGGGTCACAAGCCCGAGCGTGGCGATCACGGAGCCTGGGATCCCGGCGGTTTCGAAGCCGACATAGGTGGCCATATTGACGCCGATGGGGCCGGGCGTGGACTCGGAGACGGCGATCATGTCCGCCAGCTGGGACTGTGTGAACCAGCCCGTCTTCTCCGACATGCTGTAGAGGAAGGGGAGCGTGGCCATACCGCCGCCGACGGCGAAGAGACCGGTCTTGAAAAACTCCCAGAAGAGGCGGAGATACAGGATCATTTTCCTCTCACCCCCCACTGTGTCAGCGCAATGCCGGCCGCCGCGCAGAAGAGAACGAAGATCACCGGCGAGAGCTTGAAGAAGAGCGAGAGCAGGAACACCAGCAGAAACAGGATCAGCGCGGCTTTGTCCGGCACCGCGGCTTTCCAGAGCTTGACGACTGCGTTGAAGATCAGCACGCAGACGCAGACGCGGATGGCGGCAAAGGCGCTCTGGACGGCTGGGATCTCGGCAAAGTTCGTAAGAATGCCCGCGATGACGGTGATGATGACGACCGAGGGGAAGACCACGCCGAGAGAGGCGATGATCCCGCCTAAAGTACCGCCGTGCTTGCGCCCGATAAAGGTGGCGGTGTTGACGGCAATGATGCCGGGCGTGCACTGGCCGACGGCATAGTAGTCCATCAGCTCCTCGCTGCTGGCCCAGCCGTGTCGGTCCACGATCTCCCGCTCAAGGATGGGGATCATGGCGTAGCCGCCGCCGAAGGTCATGACACCGATCCTGGCGAAGGTGATAAACAGCTGCCAGAGCATTATTTCCCAAGCAGTGCCGCAAAGGCGTCCAGCCGCGCCAGCCGTTCGTCGCACTCGGCCTCGTCGTGACCGCGGACCAGCAGATAGACCTTGATCTTCGGCTCGGTGCCGGAGGGACGGATGATGAAGCTGCTGCCGCTGTCCAACTCAAAATACAGCACGTCGGAACCGGCAAAGGGCGTCTTGTCGACCTTGCCGAGGCCGGCGACGTAGACGCTGCCGTCGAGGTAATCGCGCTGCCGCACGACCTCCTCGCCGCCGATCTCCGCAGGGGGATCCTGACGCAGCGAAGCCATCAGCGCCTGCATCTTCTGCAGGCCGTCCAGGCCGGGCATCACGAGGTTGAGCGTCTTCTCCTTGAACCAGCCGTACTTCTCGTACAGGGCGTTCATGGCGTCGAGCAGGGTCATGCCCTTTTTCTGGTAGTGAGCGGCCATTTCGGCGATCAGCAGCGCGGCGGTCACGGCGTCCTTGTCGCGCACATAGTCGCCCACCATGTAGCCGTAGCTCTCCTCAAAGGCGAAGATGTAGCGGTAGGAGCCGGCGGCTTCCCAGGCGGCGACGCGCTCGGCCATGAACTTGAAGCCGGTGAAGGTGTCCTCGTAGTGGACGCCGTTGGCCTCGGACACGACGCGCGCCATGCCGGTGGTGACGATGCTGGTCAGCGCGCCGGCGTTTTCCGGCAGCTTGCCGGTCGACTTGCGGGCCTGGATGATGTAGTCGAGCAGCAGCACGCCCATCTGATTGCCGGTGATGGTCACATAGTCGTCGCCGACGCGGACCATGGTGCCGATGCGGTCAGAGTCGGGGTCGGTGCCGATGATGAGGTTGCTGCCGACCTTGCGCGCCAGATCCACAGCCAGATAGAAGCCCTCCGGATTCTCCGGGTTGGGGCTGACTACGGTGGGGAAGCTGCCGTCGATGACCATCTGCTCCTCGACAGGGTAGAGGTGCTTGACGCCGAGGCGGTGCAGCGCCTCCGGCACCAGCTTGTAGCCGCAGCCGTGGAAAGGCGTATAGACGATCTTCAGATCGTCGGCCACGTCGGCGACGGCCTGCGGGTCGATCGCCATGGCCATGACCTCGGCGAGGAAAGCCTCGTCGGTCTCCTCACCCAACAGCTCGATCCGTCCGTCGGCGACGGCCTCCTTGAAATCGCAGGTCTTGAAGCCGGTGAAGATATCGATCTCGTCCATCTGGCGGGCGATGGCCTCGGCCTTCTGCGGGGGGAGCTGCGCGCCGTCAGACCAGTATACCTTATAGCCGTTGTACTCCTTGGGGTTGTGGCTGGCCGTCACGTTCAACCCGGCGGTCGTGCCGAAATGGAGCACGGCAAAGCTCAGCTCCGGGGTGGGGCGCAGCTCGTCGAACAGCCGGACGTGGATACCGTTGGCGGCCATGACGCAGGCGGCCTCGCGCGCAAAGGCAACGCCGTTGAGGCGGCAGTCATGCGCGATGACGATGCCCCTGGCCATGGCCTCGGGCCCGTCGGCGATGATGACGTTGGCAAAGGCCTGCGTGGCGTGGCGGATGATGTGGATGTTCATGTGGTGCAGGCCGACCTTCATCGTCCCGCGGAGACCGGCCGTGCCGAAGCTCAAGGGCGCGTAAAAGCGGTTTTCGATCTCTTTTTCGTCATCCGCAATGGCATTGAGTTCCGCCCACTCCTGCTCGTTCAGAGCGGGGCTGTCCAGCCAGTGCTGATACTCTTCCTTATAGTTCCTCATGTTCTGCGTCTCCTTCACAAAGTAATTTGGCGTCATTATAACAGGATTTCGGAACGTACAGGTCAACGCCGTATCCGCTGATGCCCAGCACGACACGGCCGAAGCTCCCGTCTCCGCGTTCGGTGCGGAGACAGGGGATGCCATAGGCTTCCAGCATGTTTGCCAGCAGCGCGTCGCTGAGATCGACGCTTTGCGCGCTGCAGAGAAAGACGGGCTCTTCGGGTTCGCCAGAGGCGTCCTTCGGCCAGCGCGACAAGAGACCGGGATCCATATTCCGGCCCCAGCTTTCGGGTGTTTCTTGCTTCATGGCAGTCCTCACTTGTGGTATGATGATCCCTCGTTGATCTTGAAGCCGCGATAGATCTGCTCGATCAGCATGATCCGGGCCAGGTGGTGCGGGAAGGTCATGGCGGACATGCTCAGGCGCAGATCGGCGCGCGCCTTGACGGCCGGGCTCAGCCCGAAGGAGCCGCCGACGACAAAACAGAGCTTCGGCCTGCCGGAGCCCTCCCGCCGGGCGATCAGCCGCGCCAGGGCCTCGCTGGAAAGCACGTCGCCCTCCACGCACAGAGCGACAAGAAAGGCGTCGTTCGGCACGGCACGGAGGATCGCCGCCGCTTCCCGGTCGAGCGCGGCGGAGATCTCTTTTTCCGACGGCGCGTCGGACAGCCGCGTTTCCTGGATCTCCGGACAGTCCAGGCGGCAGTACGCGCCGAGACGCTTGGCGTACTCGGCAAAAGCCTCGGTATAGTATTTTTCCCGCATCTTCCCGACGCAGATCAGCTTTACCTGCAGCATGCTGCTTCCTTCCCGACGGCGACGCGCATACAGCCGAGCATCGGCGCGCAGCAGAGCTCCGCGTCCAGACCCTCCAGCGCAGCGGAAACCGTGCGCAGCGCCAGCTCCGGCCGGTTGTTCTCACGGCTCAGATGACCGAGGATGATGCGCCGCGTTCCGTTCTCGGCCAGATAGCGGGCAAGACGGGCGCAGTCGTCATTGGACAGATGCCCGCGCTCGGAGAGGATGCGGCGCTTGAGCGGAAAGGGATAGGGCCCCGAGATCAGCAGCTCGGGGTCGTGGTTGGCCTCGATCAGGACTGTGTCAGCCCCGCAAAGCCCGGCCTCTATCTCCTCCGTGACGCAGCCCATGTCCGTGGCCAGCGCGAATACGCCGGCCCCTTCGACCCGGTATCCGACGCTCTCATCGGTGTCGTGGGGCGTATGAAAGGCGGTCACACACAGCGGCCCGACAGAAAAAGGCTCGCCGACAGGAATGACGACCAGACGGTCCTCCAGCTCGGGATACTTGCCGCGCAGCCGGTTGGCGACCGTATGCGGCGCATAGACGGGCAGCCGCAGTCGGGAGACGAGCGCCGAGAGGGAGAGAATATGATCGGAGTGCTCATGGGTGATGAGCACTCCGCCGATTTCATGCGGGCCGAGCCCGGTGAGGGTGATGGCCTGCTGTATTCTGCGCATGGAGATCCCGGCGTCGATCAATAGTCCCGTGTTCTGTTCGGATACGAGAAGAGAATTGCCGCTGGAACCGCTTGCAAAAACATGAACGAGCATCAGCTGATATACAGGATGCGCTCCATGCTTTCCCCGTCGTCCGGGTCGTTTGCCACGCGGATATCCGCGCCCAGAGCGCAGAGCTTGCCGACGAAGTTCTCGTAGCCGCGCTCGATATAGCGGACGTCCTCGACGACGGTCGTCCCGGCAGCGCACATGCCGGCAATGACCATCGCGGCGCCGGCCCGCAGATCGCAGGCCTGAACGACGGCGCCGGTCAGCTTGGCGCCGCCCTCGATCACGGCGACGCGGCCGTCGACCTGGCACTCGGCGCCCATCTTGCGCAGCTCGTTGATGTATCTGAAGCGGTTGTCGTAAATACCCTCGGTGATGACGGAGGTGCCGTTGGCCAGACACAGGAGCGCGCCCATCTGCGGCTGCATATCGGTCGGGAAGCCGGGATAGGGCAGCGTCTTGACATTGGCGCGGCGCAGCGTGCTGGCGCCCTTGACGAGCACGGAATCCTCGTACTCCTGTACGATGGTGCCGGTCTCGCGCAGTTTGGCGCTGATGCATTCCAGATGCTTGGGGATCACGTTCTTGATGAGGATCTCGCCCCCGGTGGCCGCGGCGGCGACCATGTAGGTGCCGGCCTCGATCTGGTCGGGGATAATGGAGTAGGAGCCGCCGTGCAGACGCTCCACGCCGTTGATCTTGATGGTATCGGTGCCGGCGCCGCGGACGTCGGCCCCCATGGAGTTGAGGAAGTTGGCCAGATCGACGATGTGCGGTTCGCGGGCGGCGTTTTCGATGATCGTACGGCCCTGTGCCAACGTGGCAGCGAGCATGATGTTCATCGTGGCGCCGACAGAGACCTTGTCAAGATAGATGCGCGCCCCGTGCAGACGGCTGTCGCGCGCGTCCGCATGGACAAAGCCGTTCTTCACGTCCACGTCCGCGCCGAGCGCGGTCATGCCCTTGATATGCTGCTCGATCGGACGAACGCCGAAATTGCAGCCGCCGGGCATCGTGGTCTTGGCCCGGCCGAAACGGCCGAGCATCGCGCCGATCAGATAATAGGAAGCGCGGATCTTGCGGGTGAGCTCGAACGGAGCGTCCTGGTAGCGGACGTCCGTGCAGTCGATATCGATCGTGGAGGGGTTGATGAAGCTGACCTTCGCGCCGAGCTGGCTGAGAATGGTCAGGAGCATTTCGGTATCGCTGATCTGGGGAATGTTCTCGATGCGGCAGATGCCGTTGACCATCAGCGCGGCGGGGATGATCGCAACGGCCGCGTTCTTCGCGCCGCTGATCTCCACTTCACCGTGCAGGATCGTGCCGCCTTTGATTACGTATTTGTCCACTGTGTGCACCTTCCAATATACTTGGGCAAATCCCCAATAATATAATTTATCACAAATGACCGCGAAAGGCAATGCTTTTTCTCAGCTTGACCCTCCGCTGAGCAGCCGGTCGGCCTTGAGCACGATGAGCGCGGTCTTGGCGTCATCGATCTCGCCGGCCATCGTCAGCCGGACGAGCTCCTCCAAAGGGATCCATTCCACGTTCAGGAATTCGTTTTCATCCGGATGGCTTTCGCCCTGCTGCAGCTCGGTGGCAAGATAGAGGTGCAGGACTTCGCTGGAAAAACCGGGGGAGGTGCAGATGGAGCCGAGCTTCCGGATCTGCCCGGCCGCCAGGCCCGTCTCCTCTGACAGCTCGCGCACCGCGGCTTCATCGGGGTCCTCGCCGTACTCCAGCTTCCCGGCCGGCGCTTCCAGCATCATGCGCCCGAAGGGATAACGAAACTGCCGCACCATGGCGCAGCGTCCCCGGCTGTCTACCGGCAGGATCGTCACGCCGCCGGGATGCTCCACGACTTCACGCTTGACGATGCGCCCGTTGACGAGCTCCGCCTGATCCAGCCGGACCGTGACGATCACGCCCCGATATTTGACTTCGCCGGAGATGCGCTTCTCTGTGTAGTTCATACGGCCCCACCTCTTCCCACGGCGCATAACTGAATTATTAACATAAAAAGATTTACATAATTCCAAGAACGAGTATAGCACAGGCAGGGGAGAATTTCCATATTTTTTTTAATGAAAATTAAGATTTTTTTCGGTAAAATGGGGATAAGCGGGCACTTTTAAAACAAATTAGTTAATGAGAGGTTACAGCGTGGATACATATCTTATCACTCCGGAACAGGTCGCGCTGCTGTTTCGGCGGGGCGAGAGCTTTGACCCTCGGCAGGCGGTCACAGACAGTCTTCATCGCCTTGGCCTTCCGCTCTGGGAACGGATCGAGGCGGAGGCCTTTGCCGGCGCGGCGGGAACGCTCCTTCTCGCCAGACCGGCTGCGCCTGTGCAGACGCGGATCGCCGAAGGGATGCCGCGTCTGCGGCGTTCATAAAAAGTGCTTTTCTTTTGCACGGGGCTGTGGTACAATACCTCCTGCTCAAGGGTTGAATCCGCCGGGCCTAAGGAGGGCATATCCGTGGCAAAGCAGAAGGGCGTCAAGGAAATATGCGCCAACCGCAAGGCGTTTCATGAATACTTTGTGCTCGAACGCTTTGAGGCCGGTATCGAGCTGGCCGGAACGGAGGTCAAATCCATCCGCGGCGGCAATGTGAACCTCAAGGATGCGTTCTGTACGGTCAAAAACGGCGAGCTGATCCTGCGGGGGATGCACGTCAGCCCCTATGAGCACGGCAACATCTTCAACAAGGATCCGGTCCGGCCGCGCAGGCTCCTGATGCACAAGCGGGAGATCCTGAAGCTCCAGGCACGGGTGATGCAGGACGGTGTGGCGCTGATCCCGCTGTCCCTGTATTTCAAGGATAGCCGCGTGAAGGTGGAGCTCGGTCTGTGCAAGGGCAAGAAGCTGCACGACAAGCGCGACAGCGAGGCCGACCGCCAGGCCAAACGCGATATCGACAGAGTGATGAAAGAGAGGACCTTCACATGAGCAATCCGATCGTGATCTTTGAAATGGAAAACGGCGACGTGATCAAGGCCGAGCTGTACCCCGAGATCGCGCCGAACACCGTGAACAACTTCGTCTCGCTGGTAAAGAAGGGCTTTTACGACGGCCTGATCTTCCACCGCGTGATCGAGGGCTTTATGATCCAGGGCGGCGATCCGCAGGGCGTCGGCATCGGCGGCCCCGGCTACGGCATCAAGGGCGAGTTCGCGGCCAACGGCTTCCAGAACAGCCTGAAGCACAGCCGCGGCGTGTTGAGTATGGCCCGTTCCGCGGCGCCGAACTCTGCCGGCAGCCAGTTTTTCATCATGCATGAGGACGCGCCGCATCTGGACGGCCAGTACGCCGCCTTCGGCAAAGTGACCAAGGGGATGGAGGCGGTGGATCGCATCGCGACCACGCGCACCGACTATAACGACCGCCCCCGTACCCCGCAGCGGATGAAAAAGGTCACGGTCGAGACCTTCGGCGTCGAGTACCCCGAACCGCAGAAAGCATAAAGATGGCCCGGACGGCGGGAGGAGCGCGGCTCCTCCGCCGCTCCGGAGAGCAGCCTGGCACCCGGCTCTCCGTCTTTGCTCTGCGCCGCCGCGCGGCGGCGCAGAGCAAAGACGGGGATGTACTGGTTTCGACGGGGGTGTGGAGGCAGGAATAGCGGGCGGATGCGCCTACCATCCATAAAATGGGCACCTTTTATAAATTAAAGAACGACGATAACGCTGTTCTCCTCGCCGCTTAATGGCGAGCGTCCCGCCCGGGAGCACCACGGCCCGGGATGGGGCGTCGATCAGTGGTGAACGTGAGTACGCAAAGCTTTGCGCGTGCCACGCATCATGAAGCTACCAAACCCCTGAGCGTGACGGTTCGCGCCCGGGCGAGGGAATGTAAATAACCGTCTGCGCCCGGAGAAGTTGCTGTCAAAGCGCTTTCGGACGGGGGTTCGATTCCCCCCATCTCCACCAAGGACAAGGCCCCGTGCTTCGGCACGGGGTCTTGTCTGCGATTCAGGAACGGGAATCGAAGGGGAGCGGGAGCGAATGGCATGCGCCGCATTTTGGGAATGAACATAAAAGCTGCCGGACAGATCAAACTGTCCGGCAGCTTTCCGTTTATTCGTGCGGGATCGGAATCACGCTTTCGGGGGCATCACGGTGGCCATGCCCGTGATGACGACGTCGCCGTTCTGGTTGGTGCAGACGGTCTCCAGCTTGACGCGGTTCTTCTCGGGGATCATCTCGGCAACGGTGACCGTCGCGGTGATCGTGTCGCCGATGTAAACGGGCTTGGTAAAGCGGAGCTCCTGGCCCATGTAGATGGTGCCGGGGCCGGGCAGCAGGGTGCCGAGCACGGCGGAGATAAAGCCCGCCGAGAGCATGCCGTGGGCGATGCGCTTGCCGAACATGCCCTTTTCAGCCTCGGTCTGGTTGACGTGGGCGGGGTTGAAGTCGCCGCTGACGCCGGCGTACAGATAGATATCGGTTTCGGTGACGGTTTTGGTGAAAGAGGCGTTGTCGCCGATCTTCATTTCTCCGATGGTAATGCCTTTCATGATAAATCCTCCTGAAATCAAAATGAAAGACGTGAATGACGGTTCACAAATGAATGGTATCACAGAGCCGATTTGAAGTCAATGCCAAAAAAACGCCTGTTTTTTTGTACAAAATGTCGAGATTATGAGGCCTTTAATTTCGTTGACATACAATAATCTCCTTGATATATTAATAACAGTACATGAATGACGGTTCATGTGAATTCAAGCTCACTAACAGTAGTAAGGAGGACGGTTTCATGAGTGAAAAAGTTCCTGTAGGCATCGTAGGCATTGGCGTTTATCTTCCGAAAAAGATCATGACGGCGAAGGAGATCTCTGACGCCACCGGCGGCGTGTGGAGCGAGGATGCCGTCAGAAACAAGCTCGGCATCAACCAGAAGTATATCCCCTCCGACGAGCCCTGCGACGGCACCCAGGAGATGGGCGCGCTGGCCGCGCTCGACTGCCTGAAGAACACGGGCATCGACCCGCTGGACATCGACGCGATCCTCTGCTTCGGCGAGGAGTGGAAGGAATATCCCCTCACGACCTCGGCCTGCTATATCCAGGACCGCATCGGCGCGAAGAACGCCTGGGGCATCGACGTACAGAACCGCTGCTGCACCACGGTATCGGCCATGAAGCTGGCCAAGGACATCCTGCTGGCCGACGACGAGGTCAAGACGATCCTGGTCGCTGGCGGCTACCGCAACTGCGACTTCATCGACTTCACCGACAGCGGCGTCTCCTTCATGTTCAACCTGGCCGCGGGCGGCGGCGCCGTGATCCTGCAGAAGGGCTATGAGAAGAACCAGCTCCTCGGCACGCACATCATGTCCGACGGCTCGGTCGTCCACACCTGCGGGTCGAAGGTCGGCGGCATCACCGATCCCGTCACCGCCGAGAACGTCAAGGAATTCGGCATGCTCCGCCTGATGGACTCCCCGAAGATGAAGGGATTGCTGAACACGGTCTCCATGCCGAACTGGTACCACTGCATCGACGAGGCGCTGCGCAAGTCCGGCAAGACCCGCGCCGATATCGGCTACCTCGACATCCTGCACATCAAGCGCTCCGGCCACCTGGGCATGCTCAAGGACCTCGGCCTCACCGAGGACCAGACCATCTATCTTGAAAACTATGGCCACGTCGGCCAGGTCGACCAGATCCTGTCGCTCAAGCTCGGTCTTGAAGCCGGCAAGGTCAAGCCCGGCACCGTCGTCTGCATGATCGCGGCGGGCATCGGCTACACCTGGGCGGCAAACGTGATTCAATGGGGTTGATTGTTTGTTCATTTCCTTTATCTCAACCATCTGCGGCTCGCTGCTGAGCATGTGCGTCACGGCTCTGGCCGCCTTTGCCGTCACGATCATCTTCCGCACGTCGACGACGGCCAACTTTGCGCAGGGCGCGATCTCGGCCTATGGCTGCTATGTGGTCGCAGACCTTTTGAACAAGAGGGGGATCCCCGTTTATCTCGGCGTGTTCGCCGGCGTTCTGGTCGGCATCGCGATCGGCGTGTTCATCGATCTGCTCGTCTTCCGCAAGGGGCGCCATGTCAACGAACTGGGCAAGCAGATCATCACGATGGGCTTCGTGTCGCTCTTCTTCGGCGGCATCCCGCTCGTATTCGGCACGCCCGAGCGCATCCCCTTTGAGGCCTTTTACAACACGGTCAAGGCAGGGACCTCGCCGAACTTCGTGATCCCCGCTTTCGGCGGCGAGATCGTCATCACCAAGCACGCCGTGATCTGTCTGGGCATTACGGTCGTCGTGCTGGCTGTCCTGTTCCTGCTGCTCAAGCACAGCAAGTGGGGCCTGGGCGTGCGCGCCACGGCCTCCAGCGAGTTTACCGCAGAGCTTATGGGCATCGACACGCATGTCATCACCGCGATCTCCTGGGCGCTGGCCTGCGCGCTCGGCGTCCTGGCGGCTGTCATGTACGCCGGCGGCGGCACGTCCATTTCGGCGGCCTTCATGACGACGATCCAGGTCAACGCGTTTCTGGCCTGCATCCTCGGCGGCTTTTCCACCTTTTACGGGCCGGTCATCGGCGCCGTGCTCATCCCGCTGGCGGCCAGCTGCGTGGGGTTCCTTGCCAACTTCAAGGGCTTTTACGGGATCTCGCGCTGGCAGATGGTCATCGTGTATGTCCTGCTGCTGATCGCCATTCTGATCAAGCCCGAGGGGCTCTTCGGCAAGAAGACCCTCAAGAAGGTGTGAGGTGACCGATGGATATCAGACAGGAATACCTGAACGCCGCCTATCCGCAGGGCGAGAAAAAGAACCTCGGCGGAAACATCCGCGCAGCCTTTGCAAACCCGATCGCACAGATCGCGCTGGTCGGCGTCGTGCTCGCGCTCGTGCAGTTTCTGGCGCTTGGCGGGGCGATTTCCTCGGCCTTCGCCTACGCGCTCGGCAACACGCTGATCTACGCTATCGTGGCGATCGGCTTCTGCCTGCTGCTGGGCTACTCGGGCCTTGCCTCCCTTGGGACGGCGGGCTTCATCGGGCTCGGCTCCTACGTGGCCTTCTATCTGATCGAGGGCATGGGCGCGCCGTATTTCGTGGCGCTGCTCGTCACGCTGGCGGTCTCGATCGCGATCGGCGTGATCGTCGGTTTTATCTCGCTTCGGATCGAGGGCATCTACCTGGCTATCATGACGCTGGCTTTGGCGGAGATCATCCGAAGCCTGCTGATGGTGCTCAAGGCGACGATCAAGATCAATATCAAAAATATCGTTCTCTTCGGCGTCAACGTCAATGAAAAGGCCGTCTACCTGCTCATCGCGGCCACCTTCGTCATCCTCATGATGCTGACGTCCAATCTCATCCGCAGCCCGGTCGGGCGCGCGATGCTGGCCATGAAGGACAGCACCTCGGCCTCCCAGGCGATGGGGATCAGCCTGATGAAATACCGGCTGCTCGCCTTCGTCATCTCCACGATCTACGCGGCGATGGGCGGACTGCTGTATATGATGTACGTGCGCAACATGACGACCGCGACCTCGACGCTTCTCACGCTGAGCACCTCGCTGAACATCCTCGGGGCGGTCATCATCGGCGGGGCGAAGTCTCTCTGGGGCACGACCTTCGGCACCTTCATCATCTACGGCCTGCAGTCCATGTTCCTCAGCAAGATCCAGTTCTTTGTCGACAACCCGGCCTTTATCACGATGATCACGGGCCTGCTGATCATCGTCGTCGTGATGTTTTTCCCGGGCGGCTTTGCCCAGATGCTCAGCTCCCTGCGCGGCTGGCTGCGCCGCAAGCGGGTAGAAAGGAGGATCCGCGACTATGTCGATATCCAGAACTGAGCGGCGCCTCCTGGAAAAAGCCCGGCGGCTGCGCAACGAGATCGGGATGCTGGAGGCCGAGCGCGACCTGCAGCTTGAAAAGGCGGAGGCAAAGCTCGCATCGGCCAGAGCTGAGCGGGCTCGCCTCGCCGGCCGCGAGTGGGCGGACAAAAACTTCGGGAGCCTCGGTGCGGATGAGATCCGCCGCGCCGTCACCGAAAAGCGGCTGCGGGAGGAGAACGATCGCTATGCGGCGCTGCGCAAGGAGATCCTGCTCAGCGGCTATCTGCTGAACGACAAGGATAATGAAGCGCTTTCCAGCGCGCATACGGCGCGGCTGGAGCGCATCCGGGAGCGCACGTCGGCGGAGCTTTCCGAGCTGCCGGAGCCTGCGCCGGGCGAGCGCTCCGCTCCGCCCGAAGCGGAGGAGGCGGCGGCCCCCGCGGCCGGAGCGATCTGGGAGAAATACGAGAAGAAGATCGAGAAGGTACGCGGGCGCCTCCGCGAAGTCGAGCGGCGACTGGCTTCCGGCGCGGCATCGGCGGAGCGGATCGAGCTCGACGAAGGGCTCGTACTGAGCGTGCGGGAGCTCAAGATGTACTTCGGCGGCGTCAAGGCCGTCGACGGGCTGAGCTTCGACGTGCGCGAGGGCGAGATCTTCGGCCTGATCGGCCCGAACGGCGCCGGCAAGACCACGGTCTTCAACTGCATCACCCAGTTTTACAAGCCCACCGGCGGGACGCTGCTGTTCCGCGGACGAGAGAACGAGGTGCTGGATCTGACGCGGGAAAAGGTGCACGACGTCATCCTGCACGGTATCGTCAGAACCTTTCAGAACGTGGAGGTCGTGCCCGAGCTGACCGTACTGGAGAACCTTCTGATCGCGGGACACCGCCAGTATTCCTCGGGGATCGCGGCCAGCGCCCTGCATCTGCCGAAGCTCCGCCGTGAGGAGGAGATCATCCGCAGCAAGGCGGAGAAAGTCCTGCAGTTCATGGGCCTGAGCGCCTTCTCCGGCGCCTATGCCTTCGGCCTGCCCTACGGCATCCTCAAGAAGATCGAGATCGCGCGTACGCTGATGTGCGCGCCGCGGCTCATCATTCTGGACGAACCGGCGGCCGGGCTCAACGACGCGGAGACCGCGGAGCTGGCGGCGCTGATCCGCCGGATCAGGGAAGAGTATCGCTGCACGATCCTGCTGGTCGAGCACGATATGGGTCTGGTCATGGACGTCTGCGACCGGATCTGTGCGATCTCCTTCGGCAAACTGCTGGCCTTCGGTACGCCGGAACAGATCCAGAGCGATCCGAGCGTGCAGCAGGCTTACCTCGGCGTGGAGGAGGGCGAGAGCGATGGCACTGCTTGAAATCAGAAACCTCAAGGTCAATTACGGCCCCATCCAGGCCGTGCGCGGGATCGACATCACCGTGGACGAGGGCAGCATCGTCGCGCTCCTCGGCGCCAACGGCGCCGGCAAGACCACGACCCTGCGGACGATCAGCGGCGTCATCAAGCCCAGCGCCGGCAGCATCCAGCTCGCCGGGCAGGAAATCAGCCAGCTCCGTGCCTGCAAGGTCGCCCGTATGGGGATCAACATGTCCCCGGAGGGCAGGCTGGTCTTCGCCGGGCTGACCGTCGAGGAAAACCTGCGTGCCGGCGCCTACTGCATCCGCTCCCGGGCGGAGACGGAGCAAAACATGCGCCGCGTCCTGACGCTGTTTCCCCGGCTGGAGGAGAGGCTGCGCCAGCAGGCGGGAACGCTGTCCGGCGGCGAACAGCAGATGCTGGCCATTGCCCGCGCGCTGATGGCCAGCCCCAAGGTGCTGATGCTCGACGAGCCGAGCCTTGGCCTTGCGCCGCTGGTCATCAAGGACATCTTCCGCACGCTGCAGGAGATCCGCAGCGAGGGGACGACGATCCTGATCGTGGAGCAGAACGCCCTGGCTACGCTGAAGATCGCGGATTACGCCTATGTGCTCGAGCTGGGCAGGATCAGCATGCAGGGACCGGCCGGTGAGCTGATCCATGACGAAAAGCTGATCGACGCGTATCTCGGCAACAAGAAATCGTAAGTTGTCGCGCAAGCGATAAACAATATGAAAACAAACCAAGGAGGAACAAAAATGAAAAAACTGCTGGCACTCCTGCTCGCGCTCGCACTCTGCCTCTCTCTGGCGGCCTGCGGCGGCGGACTGACCAACGATCAGCCCGCGACTCCCTCCGAGCCGACCAACGACAACACGGACACCCAGCCCGCCGACACCGGCGACGCCCCTGCCGACACCGGCGACGACCAGAGCGTCGAAGCGGACGACGGCTACGCGCCCTTCGTCCCCGTGCAGGGCGTGGACGACACGACGATCCTCGTCGGCAACACCGCGGCCACGACCGGCGCCTTCGCCACGGTCGGCATCCCCTTCAACGCCGGCATGGAGGCCGCCTTCAAGGCCTATAACGACGCCGGCGGCTTCGACGGCCGTTCCATCCAGCTCATCCACTATGACGACGGCTTCGACGCCGCGCAGGGCCTGACCTACACGCAGACCCTTGTGGAGACCGACCATGTCTTCGCCATCGTCGGCCACTTCGGCACCAACACCGTCGGCGCCACGCTCGACTACCTCAAGCAGATGGGCATCCCGATGGTCTACGCCGCCACCGGCATCGCCGAGCTCTATCAGGAGGGCGCGACCGGCAACGACAAGGTCATCTATCCCGTTCAGCCCATCTACAACTCCGAGGGCCGCGTGCTGCTGGCCCGCGCTGTCGCCCCCGTTGAGGACGGCATGGGCCTCGGCGGCACCAAGATCGGCGTGATCTCCACCACGGACGACGCCGGCGTCGGCCTCCTCTACGGCGTGCAGAAGCAGGCCGAGACCATCGACGTCGAGATCGTCTATCAGGAAGTCGACGCGGCGGCCACCGACTACTCCGCGGCTGTGAACGTGCTCAAGAACGCCGGCTGCGACGTGGTCATTGCCTGCATGAACCAGGCGCCTCTGGCGATCCTGATGTCCTCCATGCGTGACGCCAACTACAACGCCAACGTCGTCACCTCCTATGTCAACGCCTCCGCCGTCACGCTCGGCGCCTTCGTCGAGAACGGCTCCGTGACCGCCGACCGCCGCGTGTTCTCCACGGCCTGGCTCGACACCAGCACCGAGGAAGGCATGAACGGCTATCTCGGCTTCTACGCCGCGATGAGCGCCTGGGAGCTTGAAAACGGCGGCTCCGGCAATGACAACGCCCTCAACTCCTACGCCATGGCCGGTTACATCGCCGGCAGCCTCTTCGTGCAGGCGCTGACCGCTCTGCATGACCAGGGCCTGGAGCTCAACTGGGCCAACTTCAACGACGTGATGGAAGCCACCGACTTCATGATCCCCATGGGCGGCGAGATCAACTTCCATAACGGCGACCGTCTGGCCATCACCTCCCTGGCCCTGAACACCATTTCCCTCGAGCCGGGCGAGAGCGGCTACTATGAGCTGCAGGTCGTCAGCCCGATCATGAGCCTGGACGACGTGCTTGCTTCCATCCACTGATTGTGATTCAATAGATACAGGCGGCAGTTCTGCCGCCTGTATCGACCAAAAGGAGGGACCGCAATGAGCTATACCGATAAGATCATCTCTCTGGAAAAAGCGCTGTCGCTCGTCAAGAGCGGCGACAAGATCGTCACGGGCCTCGGCGCCTGTGAGGGCGGTCTGTTCATGGAGAATCTCCATACCGTCGCCGACCGCGTACAGAACGTCAGGGTCATCAACTGCAATCCCACGCACGCCTGCGATTTTTATAAGCCCGAGTACGCAGATACGTTCAGCGTGGACGGCTGGTTTTACGCCACGCCTCTGCGCAAGGCGCACGCGCAGGGCAACATGGCCTTTATCCCCAACCATCTGCATCTGGCGGCCACCAAGTGGCTGTACCGCAACAAGCCCAACATCTTTGTGGCCTCGGCCTCCATGCCGGACGCCAACGGCTTTATCTCCCTGTCCACCTCCAACACCTATGAGCGCCGCATGATGGAGGCCGCCGACATCACGATCCTGGAGATCAACCCGAATTTCCCCTTCGTGTACGGCGACGTGGTCATCCACTATACGGACGTGGACTATCTCATCGAAGCCGATTACCCGATCCCGACGATCCCCGATGTCCCCGTCAATGACAAGGACCGCGAGATCGGCCGGCTGATCAGCGGATACGTGCCGGACGGCGCCTGCCTGCAGCTGGGCATCGGCGGCATCCCGAACGCCGTGGCGGAGTTCCTCAAGGAAAAGAACGACCTCGGCATCCACACCGAGCTGATCACCAGCGGCATGGCGGATCTCGTCAAGATGGGTGTTGTGACCAACAAACGCAAGAACATCAACCGCGGCCAGATGATCGCCACCATGATCCTCGGCAGCAAGGAGCTCTATGAGTTCTGCGACCATAACCCCGGCGTGGCGCTCTACGACGGCGCCTGGGTCAACGACCCGGCGACCATCGCGCAGAACGACAACCAGATCTCGATCAACACGAGTCTGGAGGTCGATCTGACCGGCCAGTGCGCCAGCGAGTCGATCGGCTCGCGGCAGTTCTCCGGCACGGGCGGCCAGGCGGACACCGCCATCGGCGCGCAGATGTCGAAGGGCGGGCGCTCGATCATCGCGCTCTACTCCACGGCTTCGATCAAGGACAAGGCCACGGGCGAGCGCCACGAGGTCTCGAAGATCGTCCCGCAGCTCCAGACCGGCGCCGCGGTCAGCCTCTCGCGCAACGACGTGGACCTGGTCATCACCGAGTACGGCGTGGCCGATCTGCGCGGCGCGAACATCAAGGAGCGCGTGGAGAGCCTGATCGCGATCGCGCACCCGAAGTTCCGCGACGAGCTCTGGGATCGCGCGCTGGAATGCGGCATCATCGGCAGAAAGTGGTAAGACGCCATGGCCTACTTCAGCTTTGAAGGCCGTCAGGTCTACTACGAGAGCTACGGGCAGGGCAAACCTCTGCTGCTGCTCAACGGCATCATGATGTCCTGCGCGAGCTGGAAGGAGTTCATCGAGCCGCTGAGCGCCATGAACCGGCTGATCCTCGTGGATATGATGGATCAGGGGAAAACGGACAAGCTCCCCGAGGCCTACGACCACGCGGTGCAGATCCGTCTGGTGCACGCGCTGCTGGAGCATCTGGGCATCGAGAAGCTCTGCATCGCCGGCATCTCCTACGGCAGCGAGATCGGCCTGGAATACGCCATCGAGCACCCGGAGCGGGTGGAGAGGCTGCTGCTGTTCAACGCCACCGCCGCGACCGGCCCCTGGCTGGACGACATTGGCAAGGCGTGGAACCTGGCTTCGTCCGATCCCATGCAATACTACTATACCGCGATCCCGGTCATCTACTCGCCGCGCTTCTACACGCAGAACAACGACTGGATGGAGCGCCGGCGCGGCCTGCTGGGGCCGGTGTTCGGCAACCGGGATTTCATCGAGTCCATGATCCGTCTGACCAACAGCTCATCCAACTACGACGTACGCGACCGGCTTGACCGGGTCGTCTGCCCGACGCTGATCGTTTCCTGCCGGCAGGACTATCTGACCCCGGCGGAGGAGCAGCAGTATCTGGCGGACCACATCCGCGACAGCCATTACGTCATGATCGAAAACAGCGGCCACGCTTCCATGTACGAGCAGCCGATGCTGTTTGCGAGCCTGATCGTGGGGTTTGCCAACGCCTCGAAGGACCGCTATACCATCGTCTGATCCGGGGAACGGGTTTTCCGACGCTTTTGTTGAATTGACGGGGGATGTGTGTTACAATATTCTGATGAAAATACAGGGACGGAGCGTATGAACAAGTGGATGAACTTCTGAAAATGCCTCAGACCCCCAAGGGGATGGAAACCCTCAACAATATCCTCTCCGCGGCCGCGCAGCTGATCTACGAGAAGGGCTATTACGGAGCCAACATCGCGGATATCACAAAGCTGGCCGGGGTGGCGACCGGGACCTTCTATGTGTACTTCAGCAGCAAGATCAGCCTCTACCGCTATCTGCTGCTCCAGTTCGGACATCAGATCCGAAAGGAAATGTCCCAGAAGACCGCCAACTGCCAGACGCGCCGCGAAGCGGAGCGGGAGGGCCTCCGCGCCTGGTTGGAATACGTGCGCAGACACCCCTACGTGTACAACATCATCTGGGAATCTCTTTACGTTGACCGCAATCTGTTCAAGGAGTACTACGAGACCTTCAGCAAGGCCTATTCCGCAGGGCTGCGGCTCGCGCAGGAAAACGGCGAGGTAAAGGATATAGACGTATCGGTCCTGTCCTATATGCTGATGGGCGTCTCGAACTTCGTCGGTTTGAAATACTGCCTGCTCGGAGACGGCAGCGCCGATCTCGACGCGGTCGTGGACGAGGCGATGCGCGTGCTGGACGGCGGTATGTTCACGGGCGAAGAGCCGGTAAAGAAAGAGCGGGCCGCCAAGCCCCGGAAGGATATGAATTTCCGGGTGGAGGTGGACTTCGGCTTTCTGGAAAACAGAGAACGCGAAGGAGACAATTAAGGATGTTTTTTGACATGCAGAAGGCGGAGACCTCCCGTCTGGAGACCGCCTATTACCACGCCGGGAAGGAAGGCCTGCCGAAGCTGATGCTCGTCCACGGCAACGCCTCCTCGGCCAAATTCTATCTGCCGCTGATGAAGCGGCTGGAGGACCGCTTCGAGATGGTGGCGCCCGATCTGCGCGGCTTCGGCGATACCGAGCCAAAACCGGTCGACGCACGCCGCGGCATGCGTGATTTCTCCGACGACGTGGACGCCCTGGCCGAAACGCTCGGCTGGGAACGCTTCAGCCTGCTCGGCTGGTCGATGGGCGGCGGCGTCGCCATGCAGTATGCCATCGACCACGGCGACAAGCTGGAAAAGCTGATCCTCGAAGCGCCGCTTTCGCCTTTCGGCTTCGGCGGCACCTACGATGAGGACGGCAAAAAGCTGCAGCCGGTCGGCCTTGCCAGCGGCGGCGGCTGCGCCAACGCGCAGCTGATCGCCTGCCTGCAGAGCGGCGAGCGCAGCTTCATCGCCCAGACCATCGACGGCGTATACGTCGCGCCGCCCTATCAGATCGAGCCGGAGCTCAAGGAGATGTTCATCGACAGCGTGCTTTCCACGCGCGTCGGCGACGGACTCTATCCCGGCGACAAGACCGCCGCGCCTGTCTGGCCCTTCTTCGCCGCGGGCGAGAGCGGGATCTGCAACACCATGGCGCCCAACTACTGCGACCTCTCGCCGATCGCGGAGATCCCCAACAAGCCCCCGATCCTTTGGATCCGCGGCGCTTCGGACATCATGGTCTCGGATACGAGCCTGATGGATCTGGCCTGGCTCGGGCAGCTCGGCTACGTGCCCGGCTTCCCCGGCGCAGAGCAGTGCCCGCCTCAGCCCATGCTGAGCCAGACGCGCTATGTGCTGGAAAAGTACAAGGCCAACGGCGGCTGCTACGAGGAGGTCGTCATCGCGGGCGGACACGGCCCGATGCTCGACAACGAGGACGGCTTCGTCGCGGAACTCCTGCGTTTTTTCAAAGCATAAAAAGAAAGGCGATGCGGTTTGAAAGCAGTGTATGCCGGGAGCTTTGACTGCTACACGAACGGGCATCACGACATCGTGCGCAAGGCCAGCCGTCTGTTCGACGAGGTGCATATCGTCATTGCGGTCAATTCCGCCAAGAAACGGAGCTACCCCGCCGAGCAGATGGCCGAGGCCATCCGCGCGGCGCTCGAGCGTGAGGAATTGTCCAACTGTAAGGTCAGCATCTACCGCGGCGTGGTCGCAGAGTATTGCCGCGAGCATGAGATCGACTATTTCATCCGCGGGCTGCGCAACAACCTCGATTACAATTACGAGGAAAATGTCGCAAACGTCAACAAGCTGATCATGCCGGATATGGACACCATCTATTTCCGCGCGGTGGCGCCCGCTATTTCCTCCTCCATGGTGCGCGAGCTGCACTCTTTCGGCAAGGACGTCTCCGCGTATGTCCCCGCCGAAGTGTGGGAGAGGATCAAAGCTTAGCGGTCAAGCAGGGCAAAGAATTCTTTTTTTACGCAGAAAACTGAATGACAATTCATATCAAAAAGGAGAGGTACCATGTTCAGACTGGATGAAGAGCATCTGGAGCTTCAGGCTTCCTTTAAAGAGTTTGCGGAAAACGAGATCAAGCCTCTGGCCAAGGAGATCGACGAGACCGAGCGCTTCCCGCTCGAGAGCGTGAAGAAAATGGCCGAGATGGGCATGATGGGTCTGCCCATCCCCGAGGAGTACGGCGGCAGCGGCGTCGATCAGCTCGGCTACGTGCTGGAGATCGAAGAACTGGCGAAGGTCTGCGCCACCACGGCGATCATCGTCTCCGCCCACACCTCGCTGTGCTGCTGGCCGATCCTCAAGTTCGGCACCGAGGAGCAGAAGCGGAAATACCTTGTTCCGCTGGCCCGCGGCGAGAAGCTCGGCGCTTTCGCCCTCACCGAGCCCAGCGCCGGCACCGACGCCTCCATGCAGAAATCCACCGCCGTGCTCGACGGCGACAGCTATGTGCTCAACGGCAGCAAGATCTTCATCACCAACGCCGGCGCGGCGGACGTGTTCATCGTTTTTGCCATGACGGACAAGGAGCAGGGGACCCGGGGCATCTCCGCTTTCATCGTGGAGCGGGATATGCCCGGCTTCAGCATGTCCAAGCCGGAGAACAAGATGGGCCTGCGCGCCTCCTCCACCTGCGAGCTGATCTTCGACAACGTCCGCATCCCGAAGGAGAATCTGCTCGGTCAGGAGGGCAAGGGCTTCAAGATCGCGATGGCGACGCTCGACGGCGGCCGCATCGGCGTGGCCGCGCAGGCGACCGGCATCGCGCAGGGCGCGATCGACGAGGCTGTCAAGTACACGACCGAGCGCATCCAGTTCGGCCGCCGCATCTCCCAGTTCCAGAACACCCAGTTCACGCTGGCCGATATGCAGACGAAGACGGACGCCGCCCGCCTGCTGGTCTGGCGCGCCGCCGCGGCCGAGCAGGACGGCCTGCCCTACACGGCGCCCGCGGCTATGGCCAAGCTCTTCGCCGCGGAGACGGCCTCTTACGTCACCAATCGCGCGGTACAGCTCTTCGGCGGCTACGGCTACTCGAAGGACTATCCCGTGGAGCGCATGATGCGCGACGCGAAGGTGACCGAGATCTACGAGGGCACCAGCGAGGTGCAGAAGATGGTCATTTCCGGCTTCATGGGCGTGAAGTAAGGAATACGGCATGAAGATTCTGGTATTTGTCAAGCAGGTCCCGGATACGGATGACGTCAAGCTCGATCCAAAGACCGGGAACCTGCGCCGCGACGGGGTCAAGAGCATGATGAACCCCATGGACGCCAATGCCATCGAGGCCGCGCTTCAGTTAAGAGAGAAGCACGGGGGCAGCGTCTGCGTCGTCACCATGGGCCTGCCCATGGCCACCGAGGTGCAGAAAAAGGCGCTCGGCATGGGCTGTGACGAGGCGTTCCTGCTCTCAGACCGCCCCTTCGGCGGCGCGGATACGCTTGCGACCTCCTACACGCTGGCCAAGGCCGCGGAGAAGATCGGCGGCTATGACCTGCTGCTCTTCGGCCGCCTCGCGACCGACGGCGACACGGCCCAGACCGGGCCGGCTGTGGCCGCGCAGCTCGGCATCCCGCAGATCAGCTTCGCATCCTCCATCGAGGTAGAGGACGGCTGGGTCTGCTGCGACCGCGATCTGGGGGACACGGTGCAGCGGGTCCGGGCAAAGCTGCCCGCCGCCGTCATCGTCAACGGCGGGATCAACAAGCCCCGCTACGCCACGCCCATCAACATCATGCGCGCGCAGAAGAAGCCCCGGACGGTATGGACGGCGGCGGACCTCGGCTGTGATATGGCGAAGATCGGCACGCCCGGCTCTCCCTCCTCGACCAAAAAGGTCTTCGAGCCGGAAAAGCGCAACACCGATACGCGGTATCTGACGGGCAGCCCGGAGGAGATGGCGAAGGCACTGGCGGATCTGCTCGAAAACGAGCATCTGCTTTGAGAGGCGGTGCAGACATGAAATCGGATTATAAAGGAATCTGGGTCTTCGCCGAACAGGAAAACGGCAGACTGCATCCCACGGTGCTCGAGCTGCTGGCCAAGTCCAAAGAACTGCAGAAGCACAACGGCGAAAAGATCACGGCTGTTTTGCTCGGCGCGGATGTCTCGGCGCTTGCCGACACGCTCTTCGCCTACGGCGCGGACGCGGTGCTCCTGTGTGAAAACGAGGTCCTGCGCAGCTACAGCGCGCGCCCGTATCAGCAGGCGCTGACGCAGCTGGCGGAAAAGTACAAGCCGTCCATCATTCTATACGGTGCGACGCCCCTGGGCCGTGATCTGGCCCCGCGCCTCATGGTCGCGCTGGACACCGGCCTGACGGCGGACGCGATCGATCTCGGCTTTGACGAGGACGGCGTATTCTACCAGACCACGCCCGGCTATGGCGGCAAAATCCTCGCGCACATCGTCATTCTGGAGCGCCGTCCGCAGATGGCCACCGTGCATCCGCAGATCTGCGCGCCGATCGAACCGATCCCCGGCGCCTCGGGCGAGCTGATCAAGGAAACGCTTTGCGTGGAGCCGGACTGCGCCTACGAGGTTCTGGAAACCCGCGCGGCCGAAAAGACCGGCGAGTCGCTGACGGAGGCGAAGGTCGTCGTGGCCGGAGGCCGCGGCGTCAAGACCGAGGAAGAGTTGGCCATGCTGCGTGAACTGGCCGGGCTCCTGGGGGGACAGCTGGCCTCCTCGCGCCCGCTTGTGGACAACGGCATGCTCCCGCACGACCGTCAGATCGGGCAGAGCGGGGCAACGGTCAGCCCGGAGCTGATGCTCAACGTTGCGATCTCCGGCTCGGTCCAGTACCAGCTCGGCATGCAGAAGGCCAAATGCATCGTCGCGATCAACCAGTCAGAGGATGCGCCGATCTACGACATCGCGCATGTCGGCGCCGTCACGGATTATAAAAAACTGCTCCCCGCGCTGATCGAAGAGATCAAAGCAAGAAAAAAGTGAACGTCCAAAGCACAAGAAAAGATGCCGTGTCGACCGACACGGCATCTTTTCGGCAAAAGGCAGGAGCGCAGCATGAGAGCGTGAATATCAGGAAAGGTTTTGATACTGTTTTTCATACCCCGCCTGAATACATGTGATCATACGGGTCAGGGCTTCATTCACCGGTGTTGGGACACCGGTCTCGATACCATAGCGAACAATAGCTCCGTTTAGAAACTGTACCTCGGTTTGACGCTGATGAAACAGGACATCCTGAGCCATGGACGGATAATAGCCGGCAAAGGCTTCTTTCAAGCGCGGCAGTTCCTCCATCAACTCGTCCCATAGATCTGCGCCGGTGACTGCTTTGCAGACCTCGCATCCCTCCGCCCAGACGGACTTCAAAAGCGCAAGCCCCGCCTCCGTCGAGAGATAGTCGCCCACTTTCATCCGAAGCAGAGCGGAGAGCGTGTTGTACCCGCTGTTGGAAATCGCTTTTTTCCAAATAAACTGTCGAATGTTCTGCTCAAACACGGCATTGCACCCGCCGTCATTGAAACATGCCTCCAGCATTTTCCCCGACAGCTCCGACCTCTCGCTTCGCTTTGCCGCTCCGAAGCGAATCACGATGCCCTTTTCCGGCTTGCTGACGCATCGTCCGGGTTCCGGAAGCTCGGTCCCGATCATTCCAAAGCCGTAAAGAATCTTCTCTGCCGGGAAGCAGCGGATGAGCAGCTCTTCGTTTCCGATCCCGTTTTGCAGGGAGACGATCGTTGTGTTTTCGCCAACACAGGACCGCAGATCTTCAATCAGATTTGCTGTCTGTGTCGCCTTAACCATCAAAATCACAAAGTCCTGTTCTTCGATGTCGCAGGCGCTTGCCGCCGTATGGCATCCTGTGAGCAGTTCTTCCCCGTCCGGAGACACGAAAATAAGTCCTCTCTCCCGGCAGACATCCATATGTTTCTGATTGCGGTCTACCAGTGTGAGATCCGCTCCTCCTTTTTTGAGATAAGCGGCAAACACACTTCCGGCCGCACCGCAACCAATCATGGCAATTCTCATCTGTTTCACCTTTCTTTTGGAAAACGCCGGGCCAATCAGCCCGGCGTTTTGAAAAAACGCAGCCTTAAAACTCCGCTACGCAAGTGACAACGCTTGAATCTACATGGATCGCTCGCAGAGGCAGATTGAAGAAGCGCTTGATTTTGCATCCGATCGGCAGGCCTGCCAGATGCATGTCCTCGAGGCAGGTCACATATTTCTTTTGGCTTGGATCGAAACCAAGCAGTTGACGATGTGCAATCGGAGCAAGACTGTTTGCAGGAGTGCCGAGGGCCAAGAAGTCGAAGCCGATGACAAGCAGATCCGGGAAGGTCCCCACCAGGTATTTGCAGGTCTGCGGATGCACATGGGGGGAGAGCTTTTCATAGCGGCTTGGCTCCTCTGTGCGGTATTTCTCAAAACCCGTGCGAATCAGCAGGCAGGTAACCTTCTTGATTTCCTCTTCGTAAGGCTTCAGATCCTCCGGCATGACGCCTTCCGCGTCGCCTTTGGGAAGTTCGATGAACATCACCTTCTCGTGCACAAAATACCCGATCGGAAGGTCTGTGATGGTTTCCCCGTTCGGTACAAAGTGCCTTGGCGCGTCCATGTGTGTTCCGAAATGATTGGGCACGGTTATGATCCAGGATGCGTAGGGACAGGCGTCGCTGATTTCGGTATCCTGAACGACCGCGGCCGGGGGAGTTCCCGGCCAGTGAGGTGCAGCAGGATCGAGAAGATGTGACAGAAATTCATACATGGCAATATTCTCCGTTATACAACAAGTTACTTGTTTCTGCAGAATTATAATTATACGTTCTGGTTTTACACATGGCTGTTTTCGCGTAAATGCAAAGCCGCCGACGTCAGCAGAAATCGAACACGCCGGCTGCAATCAGAATTGCCTGTCATAATTCCCCTGGATGGCGCGGACGCACTGGGAGAGGACAGAGCAGGTCGGCGTTGGGATTCCCAACTCCTCTCCGTATTCAGCGATTTTCCCGTTGAGGACGTCGATTTCCGTCATGCGGCGGTTAAAGGCATCCTGGCACATGGAAGGATAGTAGTCTCCGATGTTGGTGACGATGTCGCGGTGATCGTGTGCGATGAAATCTTCGCTGTCAAGGGGCGTGCCGCGGGCCGTGGCAACAGCACATGCCTCGCGGATGACATCGTGGAACAGTTCACGACCATAGGGATCCTTATCGATCTCGCCGATTTTCAAGCGGAGAACGAAACAGACCGTGTTGACTGTCGCATTGACGATTACCTTTTTCCATATGTAGGTATAGATATCGTCCTTACGCCAGTAAGCGTTGCATCCACCGTCCCGATAACATTTGAGCATTTCTTCACAAACAGCGTCCGTGCGCTCACTCCTTGCGATGGCGCCGAAATTCATCTGAACGCCGCCGGCCGGGGTGGAGACGCAATGCCCAGGGCTTTTCAGTGCAGTCCCCAGGACGCCGGAACCGATGACGCAGCGTTCCGCGGGATAGACTTTCATCAGATTGTCGTCATTGCCAAGGCCGTTGATGAGCGACACGGCAACCGTGTTTTCTCCGACAACCGGAAGAGAGTCCCGGATAGCAGCGGCAAGCTGTGTCGCCTTGGTCATGTAAATGATGGCGTCCACCGTGCCTTCCGCCTCGAACGCGGCCTGAGCGGAAGTATATGTTCGGAAGCCCGGCAGTACTTCGGTGATATCCCTGTATTCTCCGGCCTCCTGTAAATGGATCGTAAAGGTCATGCCGTCCGCTGCGATTTTTTGCATATGCTCCTCATAGCGGTCAATCAGGATGATATCTGCGCCGCCCTTGCGCATGTAGGAGGCAAATACGCTGCCGGCGGCTCCGGAACCGTACATGGCAAATTTCATGAAAAATGTCTCCTTTCATTATAAAGATCATTTCAGTGTTATACGATCCTTCTGCTGGCTGCCGGGCTGCATCAGGAGCCTTCGGCCAGTTTCCTTTCCGCCTCAAGCCTCCTGACTTTTGGGATGCCCCAGATAAATGCGGGAAGGACGATTATGGCAAGAGCGTAGTAGCCGTCGTAGCCATAGAGCTTGCTGGTGATCGTTGTCAGGCCGAGCAGGGAGATGGAGAAGCAAATGGCAATGACAATGACGGCGACCAAAATGCTGCGCAGCTTTTCCGCCTTGAGCACCTTTGGGAAAAGCTTGCCCTGGAAGCGCTGTACCATCGTGAAGATGAGCGTTACACAAGTAGAGACAAAGGCACAGAACAACAGAACGGAGAAGATGACAAGAAGCCAACGGAGCCCAATAATCGTCAGCATGGTCTGATTGGGAATCCCGGTAGCGTTCTTGAAGCCCTCAACTCCGGCATTCTGCAGCGCCTTGAGCAGCGGATACCATTTGGAAAGGACGAATGCGGACAGAGCAAGCGCTACGCCGTTCATGATCCAGCCCAGGATGCACGCGCGCTTTGTGCCGGTGGTACCGATCTCGGCGGAGGCAGCGGTCATCGGAGGGATGGACACGCACTGAAAGGCCGCATAGACCAGGACGCCCCGCCAGAGCGCATAAACCGGTCTCGTGGTAAAGGCGACCGGTTCGAGGGAGAATTCATGGAGAAGACGGGCAACACTGTCGTTCCTCGCGGCGACAATGCCGGCAACGACGATTGCGCCCGTTATGATCATAATGGCCACAGACAGGACCGAAGACGCGGCAACGACAACCTTGACGCCGAAGATACAGAGCAGGACGAGGATGGCGATAATGATGAGGTTACATAAAACCTTTGCAGCCCCAGCATAAGTAATACCGAGGAAGTTTGCCATGACCTCGCCAGCGCCTGCAACAGCTGCGGCAACTGCGGCAAGAATAATAACGATATAGAAGATCTCAAAAAGGATCTCCATTTTGGGATGGGGATAAAGCGCCGCAAAGGTATCCTTGTAGTTTGTAAACCCGTTCAGGCGGGCAAATTTGAGGATTATATGCATAACGATGGACAACAGGCCCATCGCAAGCAAGGGATAGATCAAGGCAGTTGTGCTGCCGTACTGGGCGAAATAGCCGATAACCTGATTGCCGGAGGCAAAACCGCCGCCGACATGGGTCCCAAACCAGACAGACGCAACGGTAAAGGCGACAGCCCATGAGTTCTTCAAAGTCTTGTTTTCCATGCAACTCTCCTTTTTTTCAGATAATCACTTCCGTTCCTGAATCCGATGGATTTATCATCCGGCACAATACCTCCTTCCTTGGGGACGGATGATGCTTCAGTTCGTCTTTGTATGCCCTGAATTGCGAAACAACAACATTTCTATTATTGATACAAATGCCTTTGTACCGCAAAATCTTTCCAAATTATCCGAAAATCAAGCTTTTCCGTTTGGCTCAGAAAAAACGGCAGAATATCCTTTCGTTACCAGAGATTGCCCTCGTCATTGAAGATCCAGTTGTATGGAGCTGATATGACTTCCATATCATCGCGCTTTTCGATTTCATCGAGGCAGCCGACAGAGCACTCAATTTCTTCGAGCATAAGCGTGTTCCGGATGCGGACAATTTTTGCCTGCGCAGGATCGCGGAGGAAAGAATGCGCTATCGCCATCTTGATGGCGTCCTCGTCGCTGTTGGAATACAGCGGCATCGCGCCCATGAGGAAGGACTTTGCGGTAATGACATTTGTATAGGTTGAAGCGAAGTCCATCTTGTTGACAAAACGATAACTCACAATGTCGGCCATACCTGCGCCGGTAGCATTGCCATGTGCCTTTTCGGTGATATCGAGTACCACGATCTTTTCAATGTCCGGGGCAATGGCACGGAAGCCGGGGCCCTGGCTGAAGCGCTCCGTGCGGCCGGTGACGTTGGGATCCATACCTGCGCCGGAGATTTCCTTACCGATTTCGTCAATGATCAGCACATCGATGCGCGGCAACTTCAATCGCGGCATTTCCTCCTTGGCAATTGCCTGAAGCGCGGCGTCTCGCGCAAAGAAGCTGTCGGTAGGGATTACCTCAAGGTGGCTGATCTTATCTGACGGGCTCTGCACCAGGCCGACGGAAAAGACAACGTTGACATGTTCCAAAAAGCTTCTGGCGACACGCACCATGTTCTGGCCGAAGTCATCATAGCCCCAGGCGTGGAAAGTGTCCGCACCCATGTGCTTGCCGACGCCGATGCAGATCATTTTCAGCAAACCGCTCTCGTATTCATACTTGAAGTGCGTATGCGGCTTAATCTTATTGAAAATGATGATCCCGTCCGCCTCATAGGCATTTTTGTCACAGTAGACCGGCAAACCGTCTTCCAGCGTATCGACAGTGACGACCTCCATCGTGGAAAGCACCGGCACGCCGAGATACTCTTCACTCACGCCAAACTGCGCAAGATGCGCCTTCTGTCCCTCTGCGGTGGCTCCGGCATGACTGCCCATGGCCGGAAAAACAAACGGGCTGGCGCCCCAGGCCTTGAGCTGATCGCAGAGAGCCTTTACGATTTCTTTATAAAACGGCAGACCGCGGCTGCCTGCGGTAATCCCAATGCGCTTTCCCCTGAACCGGCTTCCATCCATGGCTGCTAACTGTTCCCGCAGCTTCGCAACCGGATCGGTCAGATCGGCATCGGGATACTTCTGCCGCACACGAACCATTTTGGGAATTTCAATCCCGTCGGTCAGCGACTTTTTGCCTAATTTTGGAAATTGCATAGCCGATCCCTCCTACGTTTTTTTCTTGGGAGCCGCAAAACACGACTCCCTTTCGTCTTTTTCGAACACCTATCCCATGCGCGCAAACACATTGGTCATCCCCGGTGATACATTCGGAAAGATGACGTAGACAAAAAGGATACTGAGCACAGCGTAAAGCAGGAACGTGATGAGGAACATGATGACCACGCGCTTCATGACTTTGTTCTCTTTGCCGGTGATGCCGACGGTGGCGCAGGCGGCGGTAACATTGTTCGGGCAGATCATGTTACCGAGGGAGCCGCCGCTGTTGGAGGAGGCAAATGTCATGATTTTGTTAATGCCCAGAATATCTGCTGCGTGTATGTGCATGGTTGCAAACAACTGGTTTGCGCCAAGATTCGTACCGGTGATAAATGCGCCGACAGCTCCGATCAGAACTGCGCCGGCAGGGTATAGCGGACCTGTGACGGCCGCGATGTCTTTTGCCAGCAGCTTGATCATGGATAGGCTTTCACGCGTGACATTTCCGGCGGGATCCCGGACCTCAGAGATGAAGGGAATTTTCATGATGTTGGCAACGGAATACAGCGACGCCATAATCACAAAAACAGGAACGACCTTCTTCAGAGCACGGCCGAACGCCTTGCAGTAGTCCCAAAAGCCATATTTCAGCGTGATGATGCTGAGCAGCGAGCACAGGAACAGAAGCAGATCGATCCAGCCGTTATAGGTGAGCTTTCCGACCAAATAATTCCAAAGTGGAATCTGAGCGCCGCTCGGACCGGCAACAGGGATATATTTGGCGGCTGTAAGGACAACAGGCAGGATTACGAGAACGAAGATATACGGGCTGAGGGCGGTGATGAAAGAGTACTTCGGCTTCCCATCAATTTTCGGCGGCTCAGAATAGTGCTCTTCGGGTGTCTCGATTTTGAACAGCTTGAGTCCGAGAATGGCAAGAATAATGCCAATCAGGCCAGTGCCCATATCGGTAACAAAGCCGCCGACAAAGTTTGAAAAAACGAGCATCAGGAGCGCGCCGACAACACCGCAGTACAGGCTGTAGCCAACAATGCCTTTGCCCTTGAATGCTTTTTTCCCATAGGCGAAGAGCAGAATCAAAAACGGCATGACAAGGATGCCGACCATATGGAACATACCCACAGCAGCAAAGTTCAGATCCGTGTTTGAAACCCCCGCTGAAACAAGATCTGCGCCGCCGGACATGGTAGTCAGGCCGGAGCCGCCGAAAGAGGTGCAAACTCCGTCGGCCATGAGGGCAACGACAACGGCGAGCACAGGCTCAAAGCCCAGACCAACAAGGAAAGGCGCCGCAATGGCGGCGGGGGTGCCGGCTCCTGCCGCACCTTCCATGAAGATAGGGACGAACAAGCCGATGATGATCAACTGTACACGGCGATCTCCGCCGGAGATTACGGCCAGCTTGCTTTTGACGATGTCCATTGCTCCGGAGGTCTGCATCAGATCCAGGATCAGAAACGAGAACAGGATCAGCCCGACGATGTAAAACGACGATACGATGCCGCTCCGCGTCTGCGCCCAGATTGCTCGAGCCAGGTCCACGGGACCATGTTCCATGTTGGCGAAGAATGTGTAACTGAGCAATACGGCGAGCAGAAATGCAAACGGCGCAGCTTTCAGCGCCGAGAGATCGAACCCAAGCATGCCGATGAGTACCAGCAAAATGGGCATAAAGGCGAGAATGAACGTAATGATCTGAATAAATGTGCCGTGCTCTTCAAAGTTTGTGCCACTGATCCCGCCCAACAGCAGCGCAAATGCCAAAGCAAAGATCACAAGGGTCACAATCATAAAGCCGGCATATTTTCGGCTCAGGGCCGGTGCTTTGTCCTTCAATCGGTTTGACATATTAACACGCTCCTTTTCATCTTCCGCGCGCTCGTTTTCCCGCAAGAAACATCTTTTCTGCTGCAATGAAGAAGAGCCCGGCCGAAACATCGCGCTCAGCGTGTGTTTTGCGGCTCGGGCTCTTCAGGCTCAGGCTCAACGTTATTATGTTCTACCAAGATGCTGTGTTTGCATCTTTTACAAAACAGCGGAAAGTTTATCAAAGTGGTATTTGGCTGGATGACAACCTGCGTTCGCGTGCCGCAAGCCGGGCAAATCGCTCTCCCGTCTTGGACCTGCAGGCGGACGCAGTTGTCCGAAGCACGCATCGATCTCACCTCGCCTTCCGATCGACAAATATACCTATACATTCTGCTAAGTATATCAAAAATAACAGAAAGGATGACGATGTGTCAATTTTTGCTCAAAAAACTGGGCATAAAGTACAAATAACAAGGAGTCAAATCCTAAATGCACAAAAACTTATGCAAATCGCCATAATTGTCTGTTTTTTAACATGGATAATTGTTAAAAATGCCGTTTTTCATAGGCCCGGCAATTCAAGCTCCCCATCATTCGCTTTTTGCGATGATGCTTTTGGTTATAACCTGCTGCGATATCGACAAATGCCGCTTGACGGCTGCAGAGGCCATATCCGGATCCCGAAGCTTGAGCGTGTTGCATATCAGCAGATGATCATCAGCAAGCACATCCAGCATCTTATACGGCGGGTTTTGCAAAACATAGCTGCGATAGTACAGAATGCGATATCGATACTGTTTATAGATGTTTGAGATTACTGTGTTTCCGGAGGCCTGTATAATAAGCCCATGGAACTGGTGTTCGACCTCGATCACCGGACAGAAATCGATGGGGCCTGTCTGGCGCATCGCCTCTCGATAGAACCGCTGAAGCTGCCGCGCCAGATCAAAGAGCGTTTCCAGATCTCCGGGAGTAAGTTTCTCGGCAGCCAGACCGGCGGCATAAGGTTCAATAAGAAAAGACAGATCTGAAAGCTCGCTGTATTCCTGATCGGAGAAAGCTTTGACATAGAAACGTCGATCGACCCGTTCGACAAAGCCTTTTTCAGCCAAAAGCTCTACTGCCATGCGCACCGGAGAGCGGCTCACGCCGAATTGCTCGGCGATTGTACTCTCCACCAACCTCGAACCAGGAAGAATACGATAATTGATGATTTCCTGTATCAGCAAATCACCTACAAGCATATGCAGAGGGGTGAAAGGGTTTTGCTCCTTAAGAAGGCGCAATTGGGCTTGTTTCAAAGTAACACCTCCTGGATACAGATGCGCAGGGCTTGGCTCTTGCAAGCGGAACAAATCAATCCTTGCTTGTGATCATGCTATAGATACTATAGCATTTTTATTCAGTCATCTCAAGAACAAACCAGAGGAATACGACTCATGAGCGGACGGGGACTTCCTTTTTGCCCTACGGCTTGCTATAATGGAATCGGAATGATCGCCATGACGCACAAAACGGGCATGGAAACCCCATCAGAACGGGAGGTTGAAAAATGCCGTCAAGCAAGTCATATCTGGAGTTTGTCCTGGATCAGCTTTCCGGACTGGACGGCGTATCCTGGCGCGCCATGATGGGGGAATACATCCTCTATTACCGGGATAAGATCGTTGGCGGGGTGTATGACGACCGTTTTCTCGTCAAGCAGACCGCTTCGAGTGCGGCCATGATGCCGGATGCGGTGAAAGAACCGCCGTATGATGGAGCCAAAGAGATGCTGCTGGTCGACCGGCTCGACGACAGACAGTTTCTGGAAGGACTGCTGACGGCCATGGCCGACGAGCTGCCGGCGGCAAAGAAACGGAAACAGTCCGGGTGAGACCGCGCCGACGCCCCGGTCTTTTTTTCGGCGGGCGCGTTCGCGGGGCTGTACTTTCTCCTTCCTGTCTGCTATAATCGAAGCAGCAAGGCAAAAAAAGAAAAGGAGCGGATATGATGACGAACAAAGAAGTTGTCCTGAAGTTTATCGACGAGGTGTTCAATGCGCACGATCTGAGCAAGCTCGATATGTACATGAAAGACAGCTACATGCAGCACAGCATCGGCGTGGAGGACGGCAAAGAGGGCTTTATCAAGTTTGCCGAGGCGTTTTTCAAGAAAGGCCCCTTCATGGATGTCAAGCGCGTGTTCGAATCTGAGGACAATGTGGTGGCCGTTTTCTTCAAATGCTGCTTCGCGGACGGGAGCTTTGCCAAGGTCGTGGATATGTACCGGGTCGAGGACGAAAAGCTCGCCGAGCACTGGGACGTCGTGACCGGCCTCAGCGAAAACGATACCAAGGTCAACGGCAGAGGCAGCTTCTGAAATACGGCGGATCCATAAGAGAAGAGCGCGGGAAGACCCGCGCTCTTGCTTTTGAAAGGCTCGGCGCCCGACTATGCGGTCACGCCGGTCAGTGCGGCCATGGTCTTCGGCCCGACGATGCCGTCAGCGTCCAGACCGACGGAGCGCTGATATGCGGCGACGGCGCTGCGCGTGTCGTATCCGTAGTCGGCGTCCAGTCCCCAGCGGCCGATATCGAAGCCCAGCGCCTTCAAGGTCCGCTGCACGGCGCGTACCTCCTCGCCCTTGCTCCCGAGCCTCAGGATCTGAAAGCTCAGCAGGAAGCTGTCTGCTGTGTTCAGCGGCGGCATCGGCGCGTCGCCCGCCAGATCGTCGTCGGCCGCCTGCGCGGCATAGTCCGGGAGCGCGAAACCGCGGATGTGCGCAGTACCGGGACGGACCGTGCGGTATGCCACGGCGTCGCCGACGTTCCCTTCGATCAGCCGGAAGCCGCTGCCCAGCTTTTCGGCGACGATGCCGACGTGGTCGGAGGAGCCGTCCGCATTCCAGTCATAGAAGATCAGATCGCCCGGCTGCAGACGCACGCTGCGCTCGGCCTGCCGCCAGCGCCCCGCCTGCCGATACAGGGAGATCATGGCGCTGCAGCTGCACTCCGGCAGAAGGACCGCCGTCAGGCCGCATTGCGCACCGACGGCGGACACGAAGGCCGCACACCAGGGATCGGTGTAGGACATGCGGTAGCCGCGCGGCAAAGGCCGGATGCGGTTGTAAAGATCTATGATCTCCCGGTGACTGCTGTCGGCTTCGCCGAGGCCGATCCAGCTTCTGGCCTGCGCCACCGCCTGTTGTCGCAATTGCAGCTCTGTCATGCTAACGCCCCCCGATCCAGTCTATCGAAAAGACGGGCGGAGGGTGCATGCGGGCAGGTGAGAAAATGCTTCCCGCTCCTGTGAGGCGGATGGGAGTCTTTCTTTTCGCCCGTGCTTCTGGTATAATGAAAAAAAGGGGGAAGGTCATATGACAGAAGAGGAAAGGATCGACAAGGGCTTGCTGTTTGCTTCTGAGGTTCCGGAGCTGGCGGCCAAAAAGGAGAAGGCGCACCGCATGAGCCAGGAGTATAACGCCCTGTATGAGACAGACCGCGAGGCGCGCGAGGCTATCCTCCGCGAGCTGCTGGGCTCCGTTGGGGAGGGCACGTGCATGCTCGGGCCGATCCGTTTTCATTACGGCTGCCATACCACGGTGGGCGAGCGCTGCTTTATGAACGTCAATTTCACGGTCCAGGACGACGCGCGCGTCAGCATCGGCAACGACTGCAACATCGGCCCGAACGTCACGATCGTGACGCCGCTGCATCCGCTGCTTGCGAAAGAGCGGAGAGGCATCCTCTGCCAGGACGGTGTGGAGCGATATCTGTGCTACGCAAAGCCGGTCCGTATCGGCAACGACTGCTGGCTCGGCGCCAATGTGGTCGTCTGTCCCGGCGTGACGATCGGCGACAACTGTGTCATCGGCGCCGGCAGCGTGGTGACAAAGGATATCCCGGCCGATTCGCTGGCCGTCGGCGTTCCGGCGCGCGTTGTGCGGCAAATCACCGAGGCCGACAGCGTCCGCAATCTTTTCCCGGAGCCCCTTCACGATTGAAGCGTTCACATCGAAACGACGCGGCCTGCCTAAAAGACAGGCCGCGTCATTTATCTCAGGATTCGGGGTGCTTTCCGTTTCCCTATAGCCTGGCCAGGGCCTGGTCAAGGTCGGCGATGATATCCTCGGCGTTCTCGAGACCGAGAGACAGGCGGATCAGTCCCGGGGCGATACCGGCTTCGACCAGCTCTTCGGCGGTGTATGCGGAATGCGTCATGGAGGCGGGGTGCTCGATCAGGCTCTCCGCATCGCCGAGCGAGACAGCGACGGTGATCATGTCCAGGCTGTTCACCAGCTTCATGCCGGCCGATTTCCCGCCCTTGACCTCAAAACTCACCATCCCGCCGAAGTCCTTCATCTGCCGTGCGGCGACCTCGTGTCCAGGATGCTCCTTCAGCCCGGGGTAAAAGACCTTCTCCACGGCGGGGTGCTGCGCCAGATATGCCGCGACCTTTGCGGCGTTCTCACAGTGGCGCGCCATGCGCAGCTCCAGCGTCTTCAGTCCGCGCAGGATCAGGAAGGCGGCGAAGGGATCCATGACGGCGCCCGTCATGTCCTTCAGCCCGAACATTCGAACGTCCGAGATGAAGTCGGCTCTGCCTGCGACAAAGCCCGCGATCACGTCGCCATGACCGTTCAGATACTTGGTGGCGGAGTGCACGACCACATCCGCGCCGAGCAAAAGCGGGTTTTGCAGAGCAGGGGAGGCGAAGGTGTTGTCGCACACGACCTTGATCTCCGGGTTGAACGCGTGCGCGATCCCGGAGACGGCGGCGATGTCCGTGATCTTGAGGTTCGGATTGGCGGGGGTTTCGAGATACACCGCGGCCGTATTGGGCTTGAGATGGGCCCGCACCGCGTCCAGATCGGTGGTGTCGATGAAGTCGACCTCGACTCCGTAGCGGCTCATGCCGTGGCTAAGCAGCGCGTAGGTACAGCCGTAGAGCGTGCCGTCCGCCAAAATATGCCTGCCTGCGCCGGCGATCGTCCACAGGCAGGAGGAGATGGCTCCCATGCCGGAGCCGGTCGCAACGCAGGCCTCCGCGCCTTCCAGCGCCGCGACCTTGCTCTCCAGAACGGAGACGGTGGGGTTGCCGAGGCGGGTGTAGATATAGCCGGTCTCTTCTCCGGCAAAGCGGCGCCCGCCCTGTTCACAGCTGTCGAAAACGAAGGTGGAGGTCTGATAAATCGGGGTGGTCAAGGCTCCATACTGCGCGTCCTTTACATTGCCGGCATGGATGGCCCTGGTGCCGAAACCGCAGGGTCCCTGTTTCATGGCTCGTTCTCCTTTCCCGGATGGCCAATAAATGGATTTTTGTGGAAATCAACAACAACAGGCCGATCATGACCTGCTTATATTATATCATTTGTACAGAAAAATACAAGAAAAAAACACCGGACACGTCCGGTGTTTTTCAAATGAATCCGTTTCCGAAGTGCGTCAATAGCCGGACCCGTAGTAGATCGCGAATGCGGTGTCCCGGTCCCCGGACAGCTCGATGAGCGACGCCGCCCGGTACATAGGGGACAGGGAGCCATAGGGCGCTCTGTACGCGGCGTTGGCGACGATGTGCAGGCTCTCCGTTCCGGCCTCCTCCGCGCGCAGTAAAGACTCCGCACCAAAGACCAGCATACCGGTGGCGATGTGATAATCGCTGGAAACGATCGCAAGCTCCGATACCGACGGATACTGCTGCTCAAGGACATCAAAACCAAAGACCGCATTCTGCGCGGTCGAGAGAGAGCGATTCTCCACGATCACCCGATCGCGGTCGACTCCGTTCTCGACCAGCCAGTCGGCCATATTGCCGGCCTCCGTCACAGCCCCGTTGCCGAAGGCGGTCGGCCCGCCGGTGCAGAGGATGCAGGCGTTCGGATACTGTTCGGCGCAGCGCAGTGCGACCGTCAGCCGCTCGATCAGCTCCGGACGCATGCTGCCGTCCGGAAAAAGTTGGAAGCCGAGCACCACGATGCAGAGCGAATCTGTGTCGGACAGCCCGTCCGGAAGGACGTCATAGCTGATGGGGACGTCGGCGTCAAGCGAGCGCCAGAGCTCCATGATGCATCCCCAGCGGACGGCGGCGTCCGGGTCGGCGTCTCCGAGCTCCCGCAGGAGCGTCTCGACCTGATCCCAGGCGGAAGCCCCGTCATTGGCGTAACAAAAAGTCATCTCCCGGACGATCTGCTGCGTGCTTCGGGAAGGGGCGCCGGAATCCTCCGGCTGAGGGGCGGGGGAGTCCTCCCGAAGCGGCGGCTGCGTTTCTTCCGGGGCGGCTTCGGCTGCCTCCGGCAGGCCGGAATATGGCGCCGGCGTCGCTTGGCGCGTTTCTTCCGGGACGGCCGCCTCCGGAGAAGCGGCGGGCATCGTCTCCGTCTGCTCCCGGGGAGAGCAGCCCGCACAGACTGCGACGAGGAGCAGAGCGAACGAGAGGACGAGAGAGGAAAGGCTCTTTCTCACGGGAAACGGCACCTCGCTTTCGATCCCGAGGGAATCACATTCAGCGTCTCAGGTATTCCGATGAGACTGGAAAGGTGAAATAGGTGTCGGGGTAGGGCTCATCCTGCAGGGAGAAATGCCACCATTCGCAGTCGATCGGCTGAAATCCGTTGCGGAGCATCGCATGCTGCAGGATCATCCGGTTTTCATACTGTTCTTCCGAGATCCCCCGGTAGTCCGGGTGGGATATCTCGCTGAACAGGTCAAAGGGGCTGCCCATGTCCAGCTCTTTCCCGGTCGCCATATCCAGCAGCGTCAGATCCACCGTGCTGCCGCGGCTGTGGCTGGACTGACGTGCGATATAGCCCTTGGCAAAGAGCTCCTGCTTTTCCAGATCTGGGTAGAAGTAAGGCTTCATGCGGATGTCCTGATCCTCGATCCCCCAGAGGACAAAGTGCCTCACCGCGCAGGCGGGACGGTAGGCGTCAAAAACCTTCAGACGATAGCCGCGGACGAACACCTCGTTGCTGACCGCTTTGAGCGCGCGGGCAGCCTCCTTCGTCAGCAGCGCACAGGGCTCCTCGTATCCGTCGATGCGATCGCCGATAAAATTATAGGTCGAATAGTAGCGGATTTCCTGTACGATATGCGGGACGTAGTCCGCCAGGAGGAGAAAACCCGAGGGATCCATCTCCGGGTTGCTGTTCCGGTCGTTCCTCATTTACCCCGTCTCCTTTCTTTTTCCGCGGACTCCGGTTCAGATCCGGATCGTCAGCACGTTGAGACCAAGGATGTTCTGGTACTGAACGTCGCGGGCGATGCGGAAGACCATGCGGATACCGATGTTCCTGGCGATATCGTCTCCCTCGGCGATCTGCTTTCGTTCGCCCGGATCAAAGGGAACACAGTCGTCCTTGATGCGCAGGATCACGTCGTCGTTCTTCTGGACCACGCGCACGTCGATGGAATGCGTCTTCTTATCCTTGACAAAGCCGTGATCGACAATGTTGCCGGCCATCTCCTCCATGGCCAGACCGGACAGATAAGCGCGCCTGCCGTCGATGCCGCGGGCCAGACAAAAGCGCTGGACCTGCTCGGAGAGGGTGACGACTTCCTCCATGCTCTTGACGCTCAGATCCAGCCGCGCGTCTTCGGCCACGCCGAAATCCTCGGGGATGACCATGAGATCGTCCATGTTCCGCGGGAACCGCTTCTTTTTCAGCCAGGCATAACCGACGATGACCAGGGTCGTGACGACGCCGTTGAGGACATTGGCGTAATATACGCTGTTCATGCCGAGCGCACGGATCAGCAGGGCGGTGAAGCCCGCCACGCAGGCGACGCCGTCCAGAAGCGCAAGCAGATGGACCAGCCCCTGTTTGCCGGAGGTCTGGCCATAGCAGGTGAAGTGCATGCAGATGATGCTCAGCGGCATACACAGCGGCAGGATGCGAAAGCCCCAGACGGTCATCATATAGACCGGCTCGGCAGGATCGCGGTAGAAAACACGCGTCATCGGTACGGCACACAGGATGATCAGCGCCGAGAAGCAGCACATCAGCGGGATAAAACGCCTGAACATGACCCGCATCACATCCGCCAGCGTCTGCCGGTCCTCTTCGCCGACGCTGACGCTGATCAGCATGCGGGACACGGCGATCATGCCGGCGGGAACAGCCCAGAAGAAACGAAGAATACTGTCGGACGCGGCAAAGGCGGAGATGCCGACGCTGCCGACGAAGGCCTCGATCAGCCGGTTTACGATCAGGCCGCGCGCAGTCTGGTATACGTTGCTTGCGGCGCCGGGCAGACCGATCCGCAGGATTTCTCCGCCCTCTTTCCAGTCCGGTCTGCCGCGTTCGAAGCGAAACACCGAGCGGCCGGAGAAAAAGAACTCCGCCTGTATGGCAAAGAATACCCACATGCCCAGAGAGGAGGCCAGGGCAAGGCCAAAGGCTTCCCAGTGAAGCACCTGGACGAACAGATAGTTCAGCAGCACGTTGACGACGATATAGACCAGACTGGCCGTCAGCGTCCGCCTGCCCTTGTTCTCCAGCATCAGAAAGGAAGCAAAGGAATTGCCGAGCATGAGCGGGAGGATCCCGATCGCCTGCCCCAGCAGATAGGTGTTGAAGATCGGACGCACGAGGGGGTCGTGCGTCAGAAAGCCGGTCAGGTCAAGAAGACCGAGCAGCACATACAGCGCAATGAACAGGGCGGCGATCAGTCCCGAGAGCAGCAGATTCAGCGAAAAGGCATGCTGCATCTTTTCCTGCCGGTTCTGCCCCATATATTTGCCGCAAAGGATGGCCGAGCCGCCGACCAGGATCGTGCTGATCGAGGTGATCAGCATGTTGAGCGGCGCATAAAGGCCGACCGCGCTCATCGCTTCGATCCCCACATAGTTCGTGGCGAAAAAACCGGAGACGAAGCCGTTGACCGCGCCGACCACGGCCAGGAGGACCTGGATCGGCAGCAGCCGGAGCATCAGCTTCGAGAGCATTTTCGTGTTGGCAGACAGGTTCATCAAAACACCTCTTTGCTTCATTCGATCAAGCCAAAGTGACGCAGGGCCTTTTCAATGCCGTCGTCGTCAACCGTGTCGGTCACGTAATCTGCGGCGGCCTTGACGCTGTCGGCCGCGTTCCCCATGGCTACGCCGATCCCGGCGAAGCGGAGCATGTCGATGTCGTTTTCCCCGTCGCCGAAGGCCATGATCTGCGTGCGGTCAAGTCCGTGGCTGTCGAGAAACTTCTGGATCCCTGCGGATTTGCCGCCGTCCTTCGGGATGATGTCGATCCCGGTTTCATGCCAGCTGGTGACGGAGCACTCGTCCAGCAGATCGTCCAGCAGCTTCTTCTGATGCTCCGGAACGAAGGCCAGGATCTGATAGATCTTTTCACCGGAATAGCTGCCGGGCTCGGGGATCATACCGCTGGTCTCGTTCTGCGTCAGGATGACGGTATCGTTCAGATAGTTTATGTAACGCCCGTCCTCTCCGATCAGGACGAAGGGGATGCGTTTTGCCTGAAAAATGCGGGAGAGCACTTCCATCTCTCCGCTGTCGATCGCCGTCCCGTCATAGACCTTACGTTCGCTGTCAAGAAGCAGGTTCCCGTTGAGTGTCAAATAGCCGTCAAAGGGGATATCGCTGACCGGAAGCGCGCTGAATTCGATCATATGCCGTCCGGTGGCGACCAGCGTCAGGATACCCCGCTCGCGCAGACTGCGCAGGGCGCGCCGGCTGCTCTCCGGCACATCGTTCTGCGCATGGGACAGCAGCGTTCCGTCTACGTCAAAAAAGACGGCTTTGATCTGATTGCACATGCTTCCAGCCTTCTTTCCGGGGGGATCGAGAACGTCTTGTTTTACCGATAAACCAGGAGCGTCAGCACGACGTAGAACGCGATCATGCTGCCGAAGATCAAGCCCTGCTTGAGCTTGTGCTCGGTCAGCAGACCGACGAACTCGCGCACCGCCGCGTTCGGCCAAAAATACCATTTTGTTTTCGCGCCCATGCCGACGGCCCGCATCTTCACGCGCCGGGCGCACAGGCCGCCGCGGAACACATGATAGTTCGTGGTGGCGTAGGCTACTTTTCCCGCTGGATCCGCGGCCCATATCTTTTCCTTCGAGAACGCCATGTTCTCGAAGGTGCTGGTGGACAGATCGTCTTCGATGATCCGCTCTTCCGGGACGCCGTGCTCCATCAGGTAACGCTTCATGGAAGCGCTCTCGGGGATCGGCTCGTCCGGGCCCTGACCGCCGGACGGCACGAAAATCAGGTCTTTCCCGGTCTGCGCCTTCTGCTTTTCGGCAAAGGCCAGCGCCCGGTCGATCCTGCCGCGCAGGAGCGGGGAGGGCGTTCCGTCCTTGCGGATGCCGCAGCCGAGGATGATCAGAAAGTCCTTGTCCGGATCGGGCTCATAGCGGGCGACGATCGCGTCGGCTATGATGACGCCGAGGATCATGCATTCAAAGTAGAGATAGACGGCGGCAAAAAGATTGGCGATCAGTTCATGGAACATGACCTGCCGCACACTGCCGGATACGGCGTAGTCAAAGAAGAACAGGAACAGCTCGCCGCCGACGAGCAGGAAGGACAGGACGATACCCAGCACGTTGACCGGGCGGAAGCCCTCATGCCGGATCAGCGAGAGGTTGGAAACGCAGAGCGCCGCCGAAAACAGCAGCAGGAAGGGAGCCGTCAGCAGCATGTAATACCTGGCCGAGTCCAGAAGCAGGCGCAGGATCTCGCTGCCCGCATATTCTTCCGGATATCGGATCAGCAGCACCGTGAGCCGTAGCTGCAGGATCCAGACCGCCAGGAGAAACAGGGCGAAGCCCATGTAGAAGATCGTGTTGTAAGAATAGGGATTGTACTGAAGCTGCCCTCGAAAAGCACGGAGCAGCAGGGCCAGCACGAGCGGATAATACAGATCGAAAACGATACAGATCGCAACGCCGTGCTCCTGCGCGCCGGTGATCAGCAAAACGGCAAGGGCTGCGGCCAGGATACCGGTCAGGACGGCGATGTTCCACAGCTTCGGCTTTTTGTTCCTCGTATCGAAACGGATCACGTCTGTTTATCCTCCACAGCTTTTAAAAACCGCAGCAGACCTTCCGGCAGCTCCGCCGCGTCGGCAAGGCCCGTGTCTCCGAGGACGACGAGCTTGTTTTTCCCATGATAATCGCTGCCGGCGGTGACATACAGGCCGTAGCGCCCGGCGAAGGACAGGATCTCGCGGCGGAGCCGGGGCGTAAAGCCGGAATAGAAGCCCTCCAGGCCCTGAAGGCCCAAGCCCATGAGGCGGCGGATGCGCGCGTCCATCTCGTCGCCGAGGATGAGCTGGTCGCCGTCTCCGTAGCTGGGATGCGCCAGCACCGGGATGCCGCCTCCATCCAGGATGCTCCGGATGGCCTGCTCCGGGCGGATGTACTCGGAACGGAGGCGGATGCGGTTGATGAACTGCTGGATGGCCTGCTCCTTGGATCCGGCATAACCGAAGCGGACCATCAGATTCGCGATATGCGGCTTGCCCGGATTATCCAGGGCGAACAGCCGCCGCAGCTCCTCCTCGGGGAAGGAGAAGCCGAAGGTCTCCTTCAGAAAATCCAGACGCGCCCGCACCTTTTTGATACGGAGCCCGTGTCCAAATTCCACGAGCCGGCGCATCGACGCAGAGTCCGGATCATAGCCGTAGCCGAGGATGTGGTATTTCCCCCCCTCATCGCGGCAGGAAAACTCCGCGCCGGTGAGAAAAGCCGGATCACCCTCGCGAAGAAGCGCGCGGATGCTCCGGCAGCCCTTGACCGCGTCATGATCGGTCAGCGCAAACAGACCGAGCCCGGCCTCCCTGACGCGGTCAAGGAGCTCGGCCGGGCTGTCCGTACCGTCGGAGACGGAACTGTGCATATGCAGATCGATCCTGGCGTAAAGGTCCATAGGCGGATTATTCGATCGTCAGGATGTCCGAAAAACCGGTGACCTCGAAGATATCCAGGATGCTCTCCTTTACATGCTGGAGCTTCATGGAGCCCTGTTTGCCCATGATCTTCTGCGCGGACAAAAGAACGCGCAGTCCGGCGGAGGAGATATAATCCAGGTTTTCAAAGTCCAAGGTCAGCTCGGACACGCCGTGCAGATCTTCCTTGAGCGCTTTTTCGAGCTCCGGCGCGGCGGTCGCGTCCAGACGGCCCTCCAGAGAGAGGGTCAGCGAGCTTTCGTTTGCAGCCTTTTGGATCGTCATGCTCACACGCTCCTTTGTGTTTTCCCGATCCTGTTCAGAAGGTCCTGCCGGCAGAGGGCTCCGGACTTGACCCGCTGACACAGGCGATCGTTTCGCCTGCGGCGACCGGTTCCCGTGAACCGTCACGCCGCGCCGCGTCAAATGTTCTTCTTCAGAGTCAGGATGTTTGCGCCGTCCTTGTATTCGTAGGCCACATCATCCATCATTTTTTTCGTCATATAGATCCCCAGACCGCCGACCTCGCGGTCTGCGGCAGCGGCGCGGACGTTGGGATCCTCTTTCGCCAGGGGATCGTAGGGAACGCCGCGATCCACAAAGGTGATCGTCACCGCGACCGGATCGTCGGAGACCTCCACGCGGACCTTGGCCTTTCCCTTGTCCGGGGCGTAGGCGTAGCTTGCAATGTTGACGAAGATCTCTTCGACCGCCACGCCGATCTGCATCAGGGCCCTGGGCGGGCAGTCCGCACGCTCAAGATGCTCCGCCACAAAGGCCTGGACTTCAGGGAGGTTTTCTGTCACGGCGTCCAGCTCCAGCTCATTCGTGCTGAAAAGAAGCGTGTCCGTGGTTTCCAGAAGCTTCAGCAGGCGCTCCTGCCAGAACGCGATCTCCGTCCGGCCTGCGTCGGTATCCAGCCCACCGCGCCGGATCGAGCGGCGGATCATGCGGGTGTACCCGATGATGCGCGCTTTGTCCTCGACTTCCCGGATCTTGGTCTCGCAGTTCGTGCCGAGATAGGCCGCCAGAGCCTTGTGCCAGAAGGCCGAGCCGGTCTCAAAATCGAAGCCCTGAAATTTCTTGATGGTCTCGTGATCCCATTCCGAGTACCCGACGAAGGAGTTGAACATGGAGGCCAGCTCGAAGATCGGATGGCCGACCGCCAGCGTGTCCATGTCGATGAGCAGGACCTCGTCGTTCTGCAGCATGACGTTTTTCGTGTGATAGTCGCCGTGGATCATGTGGTCGTCGTGCGGCACGGCTTCCACCAGGGAGACCAGCTTTTCCCCGGCCTGCTCCGGCAGATGATCGTGCATGAAGCGCGCCCAGGACAGGGCTGTTTCCCGCATGTCGGGCAGCTTCCCGGCGGGGACAAGGGTACCGTGTATCGTTTTGAGAAGCGCTACGTATTCCTTGACGCACCAGTCCATTTTCTCCGGCTGGCTCGCAAGGATCTTGGAGAAGGAGCTGGCGTTGAGCAGCTCGAACACCGAGCCGTAGCTTTCTCCGACACGGACGACATCGTAAGAGATCGCCGTGGGGATGCCCAGGATCAGCGCGAGCTTGGCCACCTCACGCTCGTGCTGGATATCCGCCAGCGCGTCGGCGTTGATGTAAACCTTGACCACGTTGTCCTGGTCGATGCGGTAGACCGCCCCATTGGCGCCGCGGCCGATCTCCTCACAACCCTCGACCGAGACCATGCGATAGGCTTTTTCCACTGTCATCATCTCGGTAAAGCCGGTCATGTCCAGGATCTCATAGACCTCGGAATTGACGTTTTTGATACGAAGCTCCGGGAAATTCTTTTTGATGCGCAGGATCACACGCAGCCCGGCGGAGGAGATATAGTCCAGGCCCTCGGCGTCCAACTCGACGGGAACGCCTTTCTTGCCCTCCAGCTTTTCCATGAGATCCTTTTCGACCTGGGCTGCATTGTTGGAATCGATCCGGCCGGACAGTTTCAGGACGACCGTGTCAAAGGAACGATCTTTTTCCATTTCTTTCATCTCCTGTAAGAATGATTATCGGGATTCAGGTCTGATGCGTCTGCACCGCGGGATGCGGACGCTTTTTTTTACCGGATTCATAGCTGCTTTGCGGATGACGGACCCCCCGCCTGTGCTCCTGGCCCGGTACAGATTCCGATCCACCAGCTTTTCCGACTGGGCGGTGATCAGCGTCACCGCCGCGTCGCCGGTGACGTTGACGCAGGTCTGCATCATATCCACGATGCAGTACAGCCCCATGATGAGACTGAGGGCCTCGACGGGGATGCCGAGCTGGGGGAGCAGGATGGAGAGGCAAACGAGCGCGCCTCCCGGGACCCCGGGCGCGCCGACCGACAAAATGAAAATCGAAAGAATGAGGGAAAAGATCATCGGGCCGCTGAGCGGGACGCCGAAGATCTTTGCCATGAACAGGGCGCTGATCATCTGCGTGATGCAGCCGCCGTCCATGTTGATCGTAGCTCCCAACGGGAGAGAAAAAGAATAGACTTTCCTGGAAATACCCAGACCTTTGCCGCAGGCCTCCATGGACTCGGGCAGACAGGCGTTGCTGGAGGAAAGGGTAAACGCCATCAGCATGGTCGGGTGGTATTTTTGGAAGAAGGTCAGCGGATTCAGCCGGGCGACGAGCAGGATCAGCAGCGCGTAAACGCCGAACATCAGGATATCCGCCAGATAGATGGTCGGGATCCAGGAAAAGACCGAAAGCAGGCTTTTCCCATCCATGGTCAGGATGATCCTGGCCATCGAGCAGAAGACCGCCAGCGGCATGACCTCTATGATCATGGTCGTGATCCGGGAGAACACGGCGTAGAAATCGTGCAGGATATCATGGAACACACGCAGTTTGCCGGAAAGCGCGCTTGCCGCCAGACCAAGCATCACGGCGATGAAAAGGATCTGGAGCATCGCCGCGTTCTGAAACGGAGAGACGATGTCGCCGGGAATGATCCCGACGATGGTCTCCTTGATGGTATCGGATATTCCGAGACCCTTTCCCGTGACGGAGTCGGCGGAGATCGTGATCACCGAGCAAAGTGCGGGATCGCCGATCGGGATCAGGAGATACACCGCAAGAGCGAGCAGGATCGCCAGAAGAGACGTGAAAAAATAGCTGAAGATCACCTTGACGGCGATCCGGCCAAGGGCCTTCATGTCACCGAAGTCCGCGATGCTCGAGGCGATGGAGAACAGGACAAGCGGCGCCACGATGAAGCCGAGCGCGTTGAGGAACATCGTGTCGATCGGCATGAAAACATGGCGCGTTACGGCGGAATTGAAGGATTCCGGAAAGAGGCCCTTCATCAAAAAGCCGACAAGCAGCCCGAGGATCAGCGCCCCTGCGGTAAAAGCGAGGGAGCGGTAGCGGGACGTCGTCACCCTGACGACGGATATGTTGACGCCCAGCCGGTTGCGGACGCTGACATTCCCGCCCATCACACGCTCCACGAGCGCCCGGACGACGGCGGCCGATTCCGCATCGTCGTCGAAGAGGAAGCCCTCTTCCACGGCGCTGACGTCAAAGGGGCTGCCCTTCGCGCTGACGCGCAGCTCGGTGCCCGTGGGGAAGGTGAGGACTTTGACGCTGAGCAGCTCCTGCCCGGAGACGGCGTGCTCGATGGTCGCGCGCAGGACCTCCTCCGCTGTCAGCAGCGTTTTTGCAAGCGTGCGGGAGTCGATCTTTTTCTTGGAAAGCTCTTGTTCAATGAATGTGATTGCGGGTTCGATCGCTTCGTACGAACACGAATAGTTCATGGTCATCTCTCCACGGCGGCAGCTTTTCTGAGGGGGGGATCAGCCCCGGTATTTCAGGCAGAGCATGGTCAAATCGTCAAACTGCGGTGCGTTTTGCACAAAGCCGTCGACCGCGCGGCGGACATTTTTCAGAAGCTGTTCCGGGGGAGCTTCGGGCGTCTCGTTCAGCGCCGCCAGCATCCGCTGCGTGCCGAACATGGCGTTATGCGCGTCCGTCGCCTCCGGCACGCCGTCTGTGTAAACAAAGAGCTTGTCGCCGGGATGAAGCTGCAGCGTGTAATCCTTGTAGCAGACCCCGTCCAGTCCGCCGATGATGAAACCGTGCGGATCCTTAAACAGCTCAAAGCTGCCATCCCCGCGTTTCAAAACGGGGTATTCGTGGCCGGCGTTGGCAGCCGTCAGCTTGCCGGTGGACAGCTCCAGGATCCCCAGCCAGACCGTGACGAACATCTCCTCGCGGTTGTTGGAGCAGAGGGCTTCATTGGTTTTGGTGAGCACCTCGCCTGCGGAGCGGCCCAGCATGGCGCAGCTCTGCAGGATGATCTTGGAGACCATCATAAACAGCGCCGCAGGGATGCCCTTGCCGGAAACATCCGCGATCACCATGCACAGATGATCCTCGTCAATCAGGAAAAAGTCGTAAAAGTCGCCGCCGATCTCCTTGGCCGGATCCATGCAGGCGAAGATATCGAACTCCGATCTGCCGGGGAAGGGGGGAAACGTGCTCGGCAGCATGGCAGCCTGGATCCGGGTCGCCAGCTTGAGCTCGGTGCCGATCCTCTCCTTTTCGGCCGTGATGCGGGTCAGCTCTTTCATCGTGTCTTCGACCTGGACCTCCATCCGGTCGATAGAGCCGGCCAGCGCGCCGATCTCATCCAGGTTCCGGATCTCCGTCTGCAGCTTGCGCTCGCCTGCCGTGTTCTCCGCGGCGAAGCGCCCGGCCTCCTCCGAGATCAGCTTGATCGGCCGCAGGAGGACCCGGTTCAGGTAGAAGCTCTGGCCGATGATCACAAGCAGCGCCAGGGTGAAGAAGGCGATGGTCACCCGGCGCAGATAGGTATTTCGCGCCTCAAGCAGAATGTCAAGCTGCTGCTGCACGCAGAGGATCCCCTTGACCTCGCCGTCGGAAGCGGAGAGCGGGATCATCGCGGTGATATGGGCGTCGGTCTCGATATAGCCCGAGTCCCGGATCACCAGCTCCCGTGCGCTCCCTTCCTCACAGAGAGCGCGGTATTTGGCCCGGTATTCCTGGTTGGTCGTCTCGCGGAGATATCCGAAATCATAAAGCGTATAATTGCTTTGATGGTTGATCGTTGAAAACAGGAACCGGATATGTCCGTAGTCCGTGCGATCCGGCTTGATCACATAGACGAACGTGGAGCCGGAAGAATTACAGAGCCTGGACAGGGAATACCAGGTCTCCTGATAGGCCTCGGTACTGCCGCCGCTCTCCCAATAATCGTCGACGCGATCCGGATCGACGATCTCGGCTGCGATCCTCGCGGTATGGAAGGCGCTTTCCGAGTATTGGTTCAAAAGGGCATCTGTAAAGCCCTTGTATCCGATCAGGCTTACGACGACGGAGAATCCGATCAGCAGAAGGATCAAGCCGAATATGCTTTTGAATGCGACGCGATGTCTCAGTTTTGTCATGGAGGCGTTTCATCCCTTTCGAGCTTGTCCTCTGGGATTCACGGGTATCAGTCAGTCTGCCGCGGGCTGGGACAGCGCGGCGATATCCAGGGCCGCCGTCTGTGTGACCTCAAGCTTGCCCTGCAGATCCTCGTAAACGAAGCAGAGCTTCCAGCCCTTGCAGAGAACGCAGTGATTGGTGCCGGACACGAGCTGGGAGGCCAGATGCAGTACGGCGCCCTCGACTTCCACGCTGCTCTCGCGATCGGCCGTCCATCCGCCGAGGAGCTGAGCGCCTTCGGGCTGCTCGCCCTCGACAACGCCGCTCTCGGCGATCCTGCCGAGATCAAGCGCCGCGATGTTGGTCACGCTCGCCTGTCCCTGGAGGTCAGCGTAGATATACACGAGCGCATAATACGGCTGCGCATCGGGATAGACCACCGCCGCCTCGCAGAGGATGCAGTAGTTCGTGCCGGACACGAGCTGCGTGCCAAGCAGCGCAAGAGGCGTATAGTTCACGCCGACAAGGCCGTCCATCGCCTTGTCAAAGGCGCTCTGCGCCTCGGCCGTAAGGGCGGCGTCCTCCGTGAGCGCCCAGGAGCCCGTCGTCTGCGTGCCATCCTCCCGCTGCCCGCAGGCTGCGAGAGAGAAGAGGAGAAGCGCGGTCAAAATGATGATAACGATCTGTTTCCGCAGCATCATGATCCCTCCTTGCTTCATTCGATCGTCAGGATATCCGAAAAACCGGTGACTTCGAAGATCTCCATAATAGTCTCGTTCACATGGAGGACCTTCATGCAGCCCCGCCCGCTCATGGCTTTCTGCGCCGAAAGCAGTACGCGCAGCCCGGCCGAGGAAAGATAGTCCAGCTTCTCAAAGTCCAGCGTCAGTTCGCTCAGATCTCCAAGCGCGTCATTCAGCGCTTTTTCCAGTTCGGGGGCGGTGACCGTGTCCAGCCGTCCCTCCAGCATGAAGGCAGCCTTCCCGTTTTCAACGCTCTTTTTGATGTTCAGCATAATGTCCTCTCCTTATGTCAGTTATTGCCCCTTCCGCGCTTTGCCCGAAAGGGGTCCCGAATCAGCGCAAAGCCTTTATTTAAGTACTATAGCATATCAGGAAGAAAACGGCAATCACCTGTGGCGATCAGAAAACACTTTTTTCAATAATAGGTGGGTTCGGCGGTGTACGAAGCCCGTTTCAGCAAATGAAAAAGCAGCCTTTCGGCTGCCTCGTTCATTTGGTGGAGATAAGCGGGATCGAACCGCTGACCTCTTGAATGCCATTCAAGCGCTCTCCCGAGCTAAGAGGTTACGTACCCCCGTAACCCCGAGCTCGGGAGGTGCGGTCAATACACAAAGCGACATTACTTATGCAGAAATAAGAGAAAGGTTTTCTGCCTTATCTCTTTCACTCCACCGGATTACTTTTGCATCATAGTTTGCAAAAGCGTCCTCAACACCTCGGGCTACATTATTTTGATCGTTCAAGATAACAATCAGTTGGCTATCTTTTTTGCGCGACGGCTTTGTATCGTTCCAAGCAAACAGTATATTACCCATGCTGGATTTATTCGGATTATTGACCGCTTGGCAAAGCCTTTCTGGTTTATTCTTTGTCCGTTGCAACAAGAAATCATAATTATGGGCGAAGCCAGAGATCCCAGTAAATTGAACATTATCGGAATAGTAAATCTCTCGTGCTTCAAAGAAATCTTGAATATCGTCAAGGAAGAACGAGGCCACTTTCGATTTAGAAACGGCGAACATATCATCTATTCGCATGATTGCTTGTATAAACAGATGCTTTTTTTGAGCGAAGCCGTTAATGGGAGCCTTTGCTACGAGTTCGTCCCCCTCTAACTTGATCCCATATTGGTTTAGTATTCTTTGCAGATGTGCCTTTCTGTTAGGTGTAAATTGAAATCCACTCATTTTCAAGCCTTGAATAGTAGCACTGTCATCTGTAAAGAAAATGTCATCTCCGCTTTGCCGTACATATATTTGCAGGTAATCATTTGCGTTATCCAGATAAGGAGTTGTAATTTCGTAGTATTCTCCGATTTTCTCAAAGGTTATTTCGCTTTTGAGCCACGCTGCGTATTCATCAATTAACTTTTGAATATCCAAAATTACCCCTCCTTTCTGTTGAAATCAAAATCTCTAAATTACAGTATCTCCATTTGATGAACGATAGTCGGTTTTTCTACAACATTGAACTTTTCCAAAAACTTGATGGCATTGTCAACAAATAGGTCGCTTTGCACATCATCAGCCGGAAAAGCATAGTCTCTCCCATAATCCTCCGTGTATATATGCCAATGGCTTCCTGTTAATTTTTCGCCATCTGGATTTCGATGAACGGCAGATTGATTGATATGTAGCTCTAACAGCATTATACCGTTTTTCTTAATCCTTGCACCGAAATTATATTTGAACGGCTGGATTTTTGCTCTATATATGTTTATGGAGAAGACGTCCTTTTTAGTATCTCCAACAACATCAAATTCTTTTGTTTTTCCGCGTGAGGGAAATTCAATGGCAGCAACCAGAGAACGCTTTACCATTTCAAGAAGCCTTTTGGCCTCATCTTGTGTCAACTTCTCCGCGCTCATTAAATCACCTCACTATGAAAAGTTTAGCATTATATACTTCATTTTTCAAGAGTTGTCAATATAAAATTGAGCATTACGCCGCCCAACAGGACAATGGGCGGCGTTTTCATATATCCAACAGCGAAAGGAGGCGTTTTCGTACTTGCCAGCCGCGAGGCTGGCTTTTTTCATGCCACGACGAAGGAGGTCAGTAAATGGTAGACGAAAAGAAAAACATCGGCCCCGAGGTGGTCAAGCCCACCGAGGCCCCGGCCAAGGGGCAGGCCGATCCGGCCAAGGCTGCGCCGCCTGAACAGGCGTCCCCGCCCACGCCCGGAAAGGTCGTAGATTTTGCCGCTGCCCGTGAGGAGGCCGCCAAGGACAAGGCCGCCGCACAGAAAGCAGCGCCGCAGAAAGCCCCGGCAGATAAATCCGACGGCGCGGGCAAGCCCCGCGGGGGCCGCCCGGCAAAGGCTGATAAGGCGGCTCCCGGCGAGGCTGCCGCCCCCAAGCGGGACAAAAAGTCCCAAAGTAAACCGGCTGCGCAAAAGGCCCCTGTCAAGGATGAGGCCGCTCCCGCCCAGCCGGAACAGCCGCCCGAGCCTCGTGACGCCTCTCGCGGCGAAAAGGAAGAGGTCGTATATCTCAATCTCTCCGAGCTGCATCCGTTCAAAAATCACCCCTTTGGTGTCCGTGACGACGTGGAAATGCAGGGGCTGGTGGAGTCGGTCAAGGCCAGCGGCGTCAATCAGCCCGCGCTGGTGCGTCCCCGGGAGGACGGCGGCTATGAGATCATCGCGGGCCACCGCCGCCTGCGGGCCAGCGAACTGGCGGGCTTTATGAATATGCCCTGTATCGTCCGCAGCATGACGGACGATGAGGCCGTCCTCACGATGACGGACGATAACCTGCGGCACCGTGAACACATCCTGCCCACGGAAAAGGCGCAGTCGCTGAAAATGCAGGTGGAGGCTATCAAACATCAGGGCGCACGGCCCGGCGAGGATGCAAAGGACGCCGGAAAACGCTCCACCCAGGTTGTCGGGGATCGCAACGGCATGAACTACAAGCAGGTACAGCGGTATATCCGGCTGACCGAGCTTGTCCCCGATCTGAAAAAGATGGTGGACGAAAAGAAGCTGTCCTTTACCCCGGCGGTGGAGATCTCTTTCATCCGCCCCAAAAATCAGCGGTATATCGCCGTGTCCATCGAGGGCCAGCAGTCCTCGCCCTCTCTGTCTCAGGCGCAGAAAATGCGTGAGCTGGATAAAGACGGGAAGCTGAACGGTGATGTGATCGACGGCATTTTGAGCCAGGAGAAAAAGGAGGTAGATCGCGTGATTATCAACAGTGCGGAGCTGGAAAAGTATTTCGGCAAGGACAAGACCCCGCGGGAAATGAAGGATCAGATCATTTCTCTGCTGGAGGATTGGAAGGCCAAGCAGCCGCCCGAGCTTGCCAAGCCGGAAAAGAAAGCGGAAAAGGCCCTGTAAACTTTGGGACAAATTGTCCCGAGGTAAGGCGCTGGGGCTATATATCCCCCGTCGCCGCCCATATCCCGGCACAGCCGGGAGCTGGCTGTCAAGAGCGCCATGCGCCGCCGAGGGCGGTTTACTCTTGACGGGCGGCCCCGGCTGTGCTATTCCCTCCGGCGCAGCGGGGGCATATATCCTCCAGAGCCGCCCCCTTTCCCATGATTGGGAAAGGGCGGGGGGATTGGGTTAACACTACTCTTTTCATAGATTGGAGGTATTCCATGAAAAGGCCACTTGCGTATATCACCGCCGCATGGTACGGCGACGCCGAGGAACAGGCGGCCAGCTATTGCCGCGCTGTCTATGAGGCGGGCTTTTCGCCCATCTGCCCCATGCTGTTCCAGCCGCTCTTTCTCAATGACGCCATTCCCGAGGAGCACAAGAGCGGTATCGACATGGCCCGAGATCTGCTCCGGCGCTCTCATGTGCTGGTCGTCTGCGGGCTGACCATCAACGAGGCCATGAAAAACGACATCGCCGTTGCCCAGCGGCTGGGGATCACGGCCACCACGCTTGACGGCATCCTGACCGTCAAGGGCCAGGGTCGCCGCTGATATGCCCTCCCTGTTTGAAGCCTACGTTACCAACCTCGGAAAATACACCGAGGGGATGCTGGTAGGCGAAACTTTGAAGTTCCCCACGACAAGAGAGGAAGTTCAGGCGCTTTTAAAGCGGATCGGCATTGACGGCGTGCGTTATGAGGAAATCTTTATTACCTCTTTCGACGGGGACGTGCTGGGCCTCTATGACCATTTGGGCGAGTATGAGAATATCGACGAGCTCAATCATCTGGCCTGCCTGCTCTCCGAGCTGGATCAAGGCGATCTGGAAAAGTTCGAGGCGGTCATTGACAGCGGCGAGCATACAAGCAGCGTCAAGGAGCTTATCAACCTGACGCAAAACCTTGATTGCTACGACTTCTATCCCGACGTGGGGGACGACGAAACGCTGGGACGTATCTATGTGGAGGACATAGCGGCAATCGAGGTGCCGGAGTATCTGCTGCCCTACTTTGACTATGAGGCATACGGACGGGACATCCGATTGGAGGAGGGCGGCCACTACGCCCCCGGCGGCTATGTGCTCAACAATGGCAATTCCTTTGTGGAGGTCTATTCCGGGTTGGAGGATATTCCCGACGAGTACAGGGTTTTCTCCATGCCAAAGCTCACGATCCGGGAGCAAATGGCCGCCTACAAGGAAATCATTGACCGCTCCTCTCTGGAGGCGGAGCGGAAACACCCAACAAAAGAGCATGATGATCGGTAGCACTTCGGGACAATTTGTCCCGAGGTGCCTTTTTCACGGAGGGAGGTGGCAAAGATCGTCGATGAAGAAGTCTCCCGCCGCGCCATAGCGGTATCACTCAAAGCAAGCAGGCTGACGGCCCGGAGCCTCGCCTTTGTGCTGGCGGCCATCGGGCGCAAAATTGCCAAAGAGCACCGGAAGCGGCAGACGCCCCATGGCAGGCAGACGGTGAAAAAGCTCATGGGCCACGGGGTTTCCACCAACAGCATCGAGTTGACCGGAGATACCAAGCTCTTTGACCGGGTAGCCCGGAAATGGAACGTGGACTATGCCTTTTACAAAACCGGGCCGGAGAATTACCTGCTTTTCTTCAAGGCGGGACAGGCCGACGCCATGACTGCCTGCTTCTCCGAGTATTCCCGGAAGGTGTTGCATAAGGCCAAGGCCAGCCGCGTCCCCATCCGGGAACAGCTCATACGGGCCGAGGATCAGCTTGCCAAGGAGCGGCCCCGTCCCAAAGAGCGCGTAAAGGAGGCGGTGCATGGGGACAGATAAGCTGCGTAAATACCTACTTCCCAACATCCCCTATCTGTTAGTCCTGTGGGCCTTCCTGAAGCTCGGGACGGCTTACCGGCTGGCGGCAGGCGCGGATTTCGCCCATAAGTTCATCAACACCTTTTCCATGATCGGCCCGGCCTTTGCGGACTTTGCGCCGGGACTGCATCCGCAGGATTGGCTGATCGGGATTGTGGGCGCAGCCGCCTTGCGGCTCATAATCTACGTGCGGAGCCGGAAAGCAAAGAAATTCCGGCGGGACGCGGAGTACGGTACGGCCCGATGGGGCACGGAAAAAGACATCCGGCCTTTCGTCGATCCCAAGTTTGAGAACAACGTCATTCTCACGGGGACGGAGCTGCTCACCATGAACACCCGCCCGAAGATCCCGGCCAACGCCCGCAACCTGAACGCCTGTATTATTGGTTCATCGGGAAGCGGCAAGACCCGCTTCTGGCTTACCCCGCAGCTTCTCCAGGCTCATTCCTCGTATGTCTGCGTCGATCCCAAGGGCGGGGTGCTCTCCCAGGTGGGTACGTTCCTGCAAGGCCGGGGGTATCGGCTCAAAGTGTTCAACAGCATCGACTTCTCCAAATCCATGCACTATAACCCGTTGGCGTACATCAAGAACGAGGCGGACATTTTGAAGTTCGTGAACGCCCTCATATCCAACACAAAGGGCGAAGGCAAGGAGGGCGATCCCTTTTGGACGAAGGCGGAAACTCTGCTGTATTGCGCCCTGATTGCCTACATCATATTTGAGGGCCCCGCCGAGGACAGAAACATGAATACGCTGGTGGATATGATCTCCGGCATGGAGGTCAAGGAGGACGACGATGACTTTATGAACGCCGTGGACTATATGTTCAAGGGGCTGGAACAGCGCAAGCCGGATTGTTTCGCCGTGAAGCAGTACAAGAAATACAAGTTAAGCAGCGGCAAAACGGCCCGTTCTATCCTCATAAGCTGTGGTGCAAGATTGGCCCCCTTTGACATCCCCCAGCTCCGGGAGATCATGTCCTATGACGAGATGGAGCTTGACCGCCTGGGGGATAAGCGGACGGCGGCTTTTTTCGTCATCAGCGACACGGACACGACCTATAACTTTCTTGTGGCGCTGGCCTTCTCGCAGATGTTCAACCTTTTGTGCGAGCGGGCGGATAATGTCCACGGGGGCCGCCTGCCCCATCATGTGCGGGTGCTGTGGGACGAGGCGGCGAACACCGGACAGGTGCCCCAGCTTGAAAAGCTGGTGGCGGTCATCCGTTCCCGCGAGGTGAGTCTTTGCCTGTTCTATCAGCAGTTGGCACAATGCAAGGCCATCTATGACAAGAACGCCGAGACGATCATCGGCAACATGGACAGCGTGATCTTCCTCGGCGGGCGGGAAAGCTCGACCATCAAGGAGATTTCGGAGAATTGGCTGGGCAAGGCCACGATCTCCATGCAGACGGAGGGCCGCTCCCGCGGGCAGTCGGAAAGCTACAATCAGAATACCCAGCGGCTGGGCCGGGAGCTTATGACGCCCGCCGAGCTTGCCACGATGCCCGGGGACAAGTGTATCTTGCAGCTTCGGGGCCTGCCGCCGTTCTATTCCCCGAAGTACGATCTCAAACAGCACCCGAATTACAAGTACACGGCGGAAGCCGACAAGAAAAATGCCTTTGACCTCGACAGGCTCATCAACCGCAACAGGCGGCCCGGGCCGGACGAGGTATGCGAGGTGTACGAGGCGACGGTGCCGGACAAGGCGGCCATAGACGAGGACGAGGACATTCTCAACTATGACGACCTCGACGATCCCGACGCCTATGTATAACTTTGGGACAAGTTGTCCCGAGGTGGATATGCCGCCGTTTTCGGCGGCTTTTTCATGCCCGGGAGCAATCCCGGAGAAATGGAGGCACAATGCAATTCTTTTCTTCTGCCATCAATACCTTGCAGACGCTGGTGGTGGCCCTCGGCGCGGGCCTCGGTGTGTGGGGCGTCGTCAACCTTCTGGAAGGATATGGGAGTGATAATCCGGGCGCAAAAAGTCAGGGTATCAAGCAGCTCATGGCGGGTGGCGGCATCATTCTGCTGGGAACGACTTTGATCCCCCTGCTGGCTTCTCTGTTTTAAGGGCGGCCGGGCATGGGTATTCTCACCGACTGGCTGACGGACTGGCTCAAAGAGCTTTTGATCGAGGGTATCCTTTCGCACCTGACAGGGCTTTTTGATACGGTCAATACCCGTGTCGGAGAGATTGCAACGCAAGTGGGAACGACCCCGGCGGCATGGAACGCCGGGGTTTTCTCCCTCATACGGCAGCTTTCCGAAACGGTGATACTGCCGATTGCCGGTCTGATCCTGACCTTTGTTGCCACCTATGAGCTGATCCAGCTCATAGTGGAAAAGAACAATCTGCACGATCTGGACTATTGGATTTTCTTTAAGTGGATTTTCAAAACGGCGGCGGCCATCCTCATTCTGTCCAACACGTTCAATATCGTCATGGCGGTATTCGATGTGTCGCAGAGTGTGATTTCAAGGGCTGCCGGGCTGGTGCAAAGCTCCACAGATATATCCGCCTCCATGCTGGACAATCTGGAGGCAACGCTGCAAACGATGGGCCTTGGCGAGCTGCTGGGCTTGTGGTTTCAGTCTGGGATCATCCAACTAACTATGATCGCGCTGAATGTCGTGATCTTTGTGATCGTGTACGGGCGTATGATCGAGATTTACCTGCTCACGAGCCTTGCCCCGATCCCCGTTGCCACGCTTGCCAACCGGGAGCTGGGCAGTACGGGGCAGAACTATCTGAAATCTCTGTTTGCCGTGGGCTTTCAAGGTCTGCTGATCCTTGTGTGCGTCGCGGTCTATGCGGTGCTGGTACAAGGGATCGCTACAAGCGGAGATCCCATACAGGCCATTTGGATTTGCATGGGCTACACGGTTTTGCTCTGCTTCATGCTCTTTAAGACGGGCTCGATCTCCAAGAGCATTTTCGGTGCTCATTGAGAAAGGATGATTTTGCTATGGCGAAAACACAGACGACGGCGACGCAGGATGAAACGCGCCGCCTGCTTTTTGAAGCTCCTATTGCGGAGCTGGCGGAGTCCCGGGGCATTTCCGTTGATGAGGCGGTAAAGCTGCGGGTTGAGGAAACGCTGAAGGAGGCCCTCCCGGTGGAGGTGACGGTGCGCCCCATTGAGCCGCAGGGCAAGGTGCTGGGCTTTGCCAGCATCAAGGTCGGTGGCGTCACGATGGATGACTTCAAGATTGTGGACGGCAAGAACGGCATTTTCCTCGGCGCGCCCAGCAAGCCCGATCCGGGCAGCAGGTCGGGCTACCGCACGACGGCCCGGATCACAGATCGGGCCTTGCAGGAGCGACTGAACGAAAAGGCGGTGGAGGCATACAACGCCGCCGTGGAAAAGCTGGTAGCCCGGGCCGAGGCAGTACGCCCTCGTCCGGCCCCCATCAAGGAACAGATGGAAAAGGCAGCGCGGGCGGCTGACAAGGAGAACACGGCCCGCACGGAGCCGGGCAAGAAGAAAGAGGCGCGGGATGACAGATAAGCGCACTTTGGGACAAAATGTCCCAAAGTCCCCGGACGGGCGTATTCTGGAGCCAGACGGCCTGTTTCTCATGGACGGGATCGAGGGTCTGCGCTCCCTTCCCCGTCATTCGGTGGATATGCTCTTGACCGATCCTCCCTATGGCACGACGCGCAACTATTGGGACGTGCCCCTGCCGCTGATCGAGTTTTGGGAGGCGGTGCGCTGGGCGGTCAAGCCGGACGGCGCGGTGCTGCTGTTCGCTCAATGCCCCTATGACAAGGTGCTGGGCGCGTCTAACCTCGCCATGCTCCGCTATGAATGGGTGTGGTACAAGTCCAAAGGCACGGGCTTTCTCAATGCCAAACGCGCCCCGCTGAAAAAGAGCGAGAACATTTTGGTATTCTACCAGCGGCCCCCGGCCTATTTCCCGCAGTTTGAGCAGGGCGAGCCCTATCGGAAGGTCTATGCCCGCAGCGGCGCCAGCCCGAACTACGGCAAGTTTGAGCGTGTCGGAACACAGTCCACCGACGGGCGGCGCTACCCCGGAAACGTACTTGCGTTTCCGGCGGTTGCGCATACCATCCACCCCACGCAAAAGCCCGTGGAGCTCTGCGAGTATCTTATCAAGACCTACACCCGGGAGGGCGAGGTCGTGGCGGATATTTGCGCCGGAAGCGGCACAACCGCCGTGGCTGCCATAAACACGGGCCGCCGCTTCATCTGCTTTGAAAACGCCCCCGTATTCTTCGGCCCCGCCGCGGAGCGCGTCGAACAGGCCCGGCTTGCCGTGGCCCAGGGCGGGAAAGGAGTGTGATGTATGCCCTATGTAAATGTTCCAAACGATCTTTCCAAGATCAAGACAAAGATCGCCTTTAACCTCACGAAACGCCAGCTTGTCTGCTTCGGCATCGGAGCGGCGGTGGGTATCCCGGTCTATCTCCTGACACGCAGCGCCATCGGCAACACCGGGGCGCTGTTCGTCATGCTGGGGATCATGCTCCCCGCCTTTCTCATGGCTATGTATGAGCGGGACGGGCTGCCCTTTGAAAAGGTGCTGCGGAATATCCTGAACACCCGGTTTCTGCGCTCCGGCGTCAGGCCGTATAAGACGCAGAATATCTACGCGCCGTTCACGGGAAAGGAGGAGCCTGTTGCGGAAAACAAAGACCAAAAGCAAGACAAAACGCATTGACCGCCGGGCCGCCCTGTCGGCCCAGCAGACGATCCCCTATGTGGTGATGCACCCGGACGGCATCTGCCAGCTCCCGGGCAGCGTCTTTACCAAAACGGTGGAATACGAGGACATCAATTACGCCGTGGCGTCCACGGAGGATCAGACAGCCATTTTCAGCGGCTGGAGTTCGTTCATCAACTACTTTGACAGCTCTCTGCCGTTCCAGCTCTCTTTTGTCAATCGCCGTTCCCGTTCCGTATCGCGGTATAAGGTCAACATCCCAGCCCGGGAGGACAGGTACAACAGCATCCGGGGCGAGTTTGTGGATATGCTCAAAGGCCAGATCGCCAAGAGCAACAACGGCATTGAACGATCCAAATACATCACCTTTTGCCTGCCCGCCGCCAGCATGAGCGAGGCCCGGCCCCGGCTGGGCCGGGTGGAGTCCGACGTAATGGGCAACTTCAAGCGGCTGGGGGTACAGTGCCAGCCCCTTGACGGGCGGGAGCGTCTGGCTGTTCTTCATGGGCAAATGCACCCCGGCCAGCGGGAGCCGTTCCGCTTTTCGTGGAAGGACATTCCCAAAACGGGCATGGGGACGAAGGACTATATCGCCCCGGACAGCTTTGACTTTCGCCAAAGCCGCACGTTCCGCGTGGGCCAGGCGTGGGGCGCTGCGTCCTACTTGCAGATTTTGGCCTCGGAAATGTCGGATAAGCTGCTGGCCGAGATTTTGGAGCTGGACGCGGAGCTGACCGTCACGATGCACATTCAGACGGTGGATCAACTCAAAGCGATTAAAACCATCAAGGGCAAGATCAGCGATATAGGCCGGATGAAGGTGGAGGAACAGAAAAAGGCCGTCCGCTCCGGCTACGACATGGAGATTTTGCCCCCTGACCTTATCACCTTTTCCAAAGATGCGGCGGAGCTTCTCACCGAGCTGCAATCCCGGAATGAGCGGATGCTTTTGCTGACGTTTACCGTGGTGAATATCGCGCCCACCCGCCAGCGGCTGGAAAACGACGTGTTTACCGTGTCCGGCATCGCGCAGAAATACAACTGCGCCTTGAAGCGGCTGGATTGGCAGCAGGAGCAGGGGTTTGTTTCCTCGCTGGTGCTGGGATATAACGGCGTGGAGATCCAGCGGGGCATGACGACGAGCTCCACGGCTATCTTCATTCCCTTTATGACCCGGGAACTCCGCATGGGCGGCCAGGCTCTCTATTACGGCATGAACGCCCTCTCCAATAACGTCATCATGGCTGACCGGAAAAAGCTGAAATCGGCCAATGGCCTTTACCTCGGCTCTACGGGATCGGGTAAGTCCTTCGGGGCCAAGCGGGAGCTCATCAACGTGTTCCTCGCCACGGATGACCGGATCATCGTGGTCGATCCCATGGGCGAGTACGCGCCCCTGATCCGTCGGCTGGGCGGCCAGGTCATCGAGATTTCCCCGGGCAGCCCCCATTACATCAACCCTATGGATATTGCCATCAATCTGAACGACGAGGACAGTCCGCTTTCCATGAAAGCGGATTTTCTCTTGTCGCTGTGCGAGCTGGTGGTGGGCGGCAAGGAGGGCTTGCAGCCCATTGAACGGACGGTCATTGACCGCTGTGTGCGGCTGGTCTACCGGGAGCTGGCCCTCGGGCTGGAAACGGCAAAGACGCCGCTGCTGCAAGATTTGTACGAGGAGCTGCTGCGCCAGCCGGAGCCGGAGGCCCGGCGCGTGGCGACAGCGCTGGAGCTCTACTGCACCGGCTCTCTCAATCTGTTCAACTACCCGACAAACGTAAATCTTAATTCCCGGATCGTGTGCTTTGTCCTGAAGGGGCTGGGCGAAAACCTCCGCAAGATCGCCATGCACGTCACCAACGAATTTGTGACGGCGGCGGTCAACGCCAACTTCAACGAGGGGATCGCTACATGGTGCTACTTTGACGAGTTCCATATCCTGTTGCGGGACACGCTGACCGCCAGCTACTTTGTGGCGGTATGGAAGATGCTCCGCAAAAAGGGCTGCATCCCCTCCGCGCTGACGCAGAACGTGAAAGACCTGCTGGCCAGCCGGGAGATCGAGAACATTTTGGACAACACGGACTTTATGATCCTTCTGTCCCAGGCGCAGAGCGACAGGGCCATCCTCGCAAAGCAGCTCGGCATCAGCGAGCATCAGCTCTCCTACATCACCCACGCTAACGCGGGCGAGGGCCTGCTATTCTATGGGAATGTGACGATCCCCTTTGTAGACCGCTTCCCCAAGGGCGAAATCTATGACCTGCTGACGACGCGCCCGGAGGATATGATCCATGACCGGGCCGGAGCGTAAGGCCGGGACTTCGGGACAAAATGTCCCGAAGTCTCCGAAGTCCAAGTTCCGGCAAAAGAGCCAGCAGGAGAAAACGGCGGCCTCCAAGCTCCGCATGGAGCGCCGGGAGGAAACGCTGGACAAGGCCCGGGAGAAGCTCTCAAGGCAAAAACCGCTGAAAAGGCCCGGCCCCGTCAAACAGACGGGCCGGGCGGTGCGCCGGGGCGTCCACGGCTATGTCCACGGCAAAATCTACGAGGTGGAGCATGAGAATGTAGGCGTGGAGGCCGCCCATCATACCGAGCTCGCGGGCGAGGCCGTGCTGCGGGGCGGGAAACGCTTTGTCAAGCGGCAGGTGCGGCTACACCCCCGGCGGGCCGTCCTCCGCGCCGAGCGCAAGTTCGTCAAGGCCACGGCGGATTACCAATACCGGGTGACGGCACAGGAGCACCCGGAAATGCAGGGCAATCCCGTGTCTCGCTATTGGCAGAAGCAGCGGCTCAAACGGCAATACGCAAAGCAGGCGCGGGAGGCCGCCAAAAAGAGCGCGAAGGCCGCCGAGGAAACGGCTGTCACGACGGAAAAGCTGGCGGCCCGTGCCGTGGAGTTCGTCAAGCGGCATCCCGTGGGCTTTGGCCTTGCCCTGTTCATTGTGCTGCTGGTGGTGGGGCTGCAATCCTGTATGTCCTCCATGACCACCCTCGGCGGCAGCGCGGTGGGCGCTATCGGCGCTTCCACCTATACCGCTTCGGACGAAGATATGTACGGGGCCGAGGCCGCCTACTGCGCGCTGGAGGCCGAGCTCCAAAATAAGCTGGACACCTATGAAAGCACCCACGACTATGACGAGTACCACTACGATCTGGACGACATCGAGCATGATCCCTATGTGCTGATCTCCATTTTGAGCGCGTGGCATGAGGGTGCGTGGACGCTGGACGAGGTACAGGGCACGCTGCAAATGCTATTTGACCGTCAGTACATTCTCACCGAGGAGGTGGTGCGGGAAACCCGCTACCGCACGGAAACGAGGACGGACAGCTATCTTGTCACAGATCCCGAAACCGGCGAGAGCTATTGGGAGGAGGATACCTACGAGGTAGAGGTGCCCTACGACTATTTCATCTGCACCGTCACGCTGGAAAACTTCAATCTGTCCCATCTTCCCGTTTACATCATGGGACAGGAACGACTTTCCCGGTACGCCCTGTATATAGCGACGCTGGGCAACCGCCCCGACCTGTTCCCATCCTCCGGCTATGTGAACAAGTACGTCAACGGCAGTCCACTGATCTACGATGTGCCCAGGGAGTATTTGAACGACGAAACCTTTGCCGCGATCATGGCGGAGGCGGAGAAGTATATCGGGTATCCCTACGTGTGGGGTGGCTCCAGCCCGGCCACGTCCTTTGACTGTTCGGGCTATGTGTCCTGGGTTATCAATCACAGCGGCTGGAATGTGGGGCGACTGGGGGCGCAGGGGCTGTATAACATCTGCACCCCGACGAGCGATCCCCACCCCGGCGATCTGGTGTTCTTCGTGGGGACGTATGACACGACGGGCGTTTCCCATGTGGGTATCTATGTGGGCGACGGCTGGATGCTCCATTGTGGAGATCCCATCAGCTATACCAATTTGAACAACAGCTATTGGCAGGCCCATTTTTACGCCTATGGGCGGCTGCCGTAAAAGGAGGTCATTCATGGCGACAACAAAAAGCGCAAAGATCGAGGCCGAGATCGAAAAGGTCAAGGGCAAGATCGCGGAGCAGCAGGCCCGGCTGAAGGAACTGGAACAACGCAGGACGGAAGCGGAAAACAGCGAGATCGTGGACATCGTGCGCGGTATGAGCATTTCCCTTGCCGAGTTGCCCGTGCTGCTCCAGAAGCTCCGCAGCGGTGAGACTTTGGGACAAAATGTCCCGAAGTCCGATGCCGATGCTGCGATCCCTGAAACGGAGGTAAAGGAATGAAAAAGCTGCGTATTCTCATGGCGGCCCTGTGTGTGGCCGCCCTTATGTGCGCCGTCACGGTGACGGCCTATGCCGGAGCGCCGGACTATGAGGAAACGGGCGGCTACGAGCCGCCCGCGGAAACCGTCACGGAAACCCCGCCCCCGGAGCCTGTGGCCGAGGAGGAAACCTTTGAGCTGCTGCCCGGTCAGGGCTTTTCCGAGGACGGCAATCTGGCTACCCGTGATCTGCTCTATGACAAGTACGCCAACAAGCAGTTTATTACCGTGGAAACAGCGGGCGGCAGTATCTTTTACATCATCATCGACTACGACAAGCCCATTGACGAGGCTGGGGAACGGTATGAAACCTACTTTCTGAGCCTTGTGGACGAGGCTGATCTATTGGCCCTCGCGGAGTCTGCGGGCGTGGAGCTGCCCCAGTGTATCTGCAAGGAGAAATGTATGCCCGGCGCGGTCAATATGGATTGCCCGGTCTGCTCCAAAAATATGAGCGAGTGTACGGGCGCGGAGCCCGCGCCCACGGTGACGCCCGAGACGCAGGTGGAGCCTACGGTAGAGCCGGAGCCTGCCAAAACGGGCAACGGCGGGGCGCCGGTGCTGATCCTTGTCCTTGCCGTAATTGCCGGAGTGGGCGCGTGGTACGTCAAGATTTACCGTCCCAAGCAGCAGGCCGCCGCTGATACCGAGGAATATGTGGACGATCCCGCCGCTTATGAGGACGCGGAGGATTATCTGGACGAGGACGACGGCCCGCCCTGGGATGAGGACGAGGAGACATGAGCCGGGAGCTGACGCGCAAGGAAAAGGCGGCAATCCGTAAGCTGGTGGTGACGCTCTGCGCCAACTACGATAAGGAATACGGATGTTTGCCGTTGGATTGCGAATGTTATATGCTCGGCAAGTGCTGGACGGGGGCCTATTGCCGCTACTTTCGGGAGGCCGTGCTGCCAAACGATCCGGTGCTGGAGGCGTCCCTGTCCATCAAGGACGGCGAGCCGGACACGCAGCCCTGTCCCGTCTGCGGCAAGCCCTTCTTGCCCGACGGCAGGACGCGCTACTGCTCGGCGTCCTGTTCCCGCGCCGCACAGCGGCGGCAGCAGCGGGAATACATGAGGAAGAAGCGGGGCTGAACTGTTGAAAATCAGGCCGGGGAAAAGCCCTGTTTTCAAGGCTTTTCCGGCCCGCTTTCGGGGTGGGGCGTATGATTTTACGTCCGGCCCCGTTTTCCCAAAATGCTTTCAACATTTTGAAGGGAGGTCATACCGTGGAGGTCAACGCGGATTATATCATCCGGCAGTCTGTTCTGTTCGACAATGGCCGGGGCTTTGCGCTGGGCGAGTCTCCCAAGGCCCCGGCCCCCTTTGTCACATGGCAGTTTACCGAGGAACAGGGGCGGCGGGATTACTATTGGGGCCATTACCACGGCGACAGGGCCGCCGCCGAAAAGGACTTTACCGCCCGGATCGAGGATTACAAGCGGCGCTTCGGCGTCCATGAGGTCATGCGCCCGATCAAACAACAGCTTGCGGAGGCCAGGATGCTGGCAAAGGAGGAGAAAATGCAAGAGAAAGATAATCCTTTGAGAAACGCGGAAATGGCGTTGGAGCAGAACTTCAATCAGATCGACGGGATCATCAACAACCTGCCGATCCCGGAGGAAAAGCCCAAGGACAAGGTTTTGGAGCCGCCCAAGAAGCATCGGGGCCGGGATCGTGAGGAGCGGTAAGCGCCGCCGCCCCGTCCACCTGCACGTCATGGTGTCCGAGGAGGAGCAGGCGCTTATTCAGGAACGCATGGCCGAGGCGGGCATCCGCAACATGGGCGCGTATATGCGGAAGATGGCGCTCAACGGCTATGTGCTCCATGTTGACCTGTCCTCTGTGCGGGAGCTGGTTTCCTTGCAGCGGCGGTGTGCGAACAATCTCAATCAGGTGGCGATCCACGCCAACACCTACGGCGTTTACCCCGAGGAGATTGCCGCGCTGCAAAAGGACTATGCGGCCCTTTGGGGGCCGTTGTCCGAGCTGCTGAAAAAGCTGTCCGCCGTGGTGGAGCTATGACGTACCGGGGAGCGGCCCTGCGCCGCTCCCCGGCTTTTCGCACTTCGGGACGTTTTGTCCCAAGGTAGGCGGCAATCGACATCCTTGCGTGTGTGAGGGAACTGAGATATGATAATAATATAGGAGGAAACAACAACAGCCGGACAGATTGGAGGTGCCGTCATGATCGTTCTGAAAATCCTTGCCGCCCCTATTATGGTGATTACCATGATTTTAGCCGCTCTGATAAACTTTCTCTTTTGCGTTGCTGCCGTCTTTTGCAACATAGCCTGCGTGATCCTTGTCATTCTGTCCGTGCTAATGTTCATCAGCGGCACGCCTACGCACGGCATAGTTTTTCTTATCCTTGCTTTTCTGCTCTCTCCCTTTGGCATCCCGGCCATTGCGGAATGGCTTGTGGATAAGCTCAATGATCTGAAAGAGAATTTGAAGGACTTTATAACGGGATGATACTTCGGGACAAATTGTCCCAAGGTTAAGCATAACGGCGGCTGGGATCAGCCGCCGTTTGTCGTATGGGAAGGAGGTGCCGCCTACGGCGACGACGTATTTCAAAACGCATAAGATCAGCAAAAGCCAGACTATCGCTCAATCGCTGCGGGATCGTTTTGACTACGGGCAAAACCCGGACAAAACGCAGGGCGGCGAGCTTCTTTCCGCCTATGAGTGCGATCCTCTGACCGCTGACGCCGAGTTTCTTCTCACCAAAACAAAATACAAAGCTGTCACAGGCCGTGAACAGCGGCGGGACGCCGATGTGCTTTGCTATCAGATCCGGCAGTCATTCAAGCCCGGAGAGATTACGCCCGAGGAGGCAAATCGCGTCGGCTATGAAACGGCTATGCGCTGGACAAAGGGGAAGTATGCTTTTTTCGTGGCGACGCATACAGACCGGGCGCACATTCACAATCACATTTATTACAACTCCACCTCGCTGGACTGTACGCACAAGTTCCGGGATTTCATTGGATCGGCCCGGGCGCTCCGGCGGCTCTCTGACCGGGTATGTCTGGAAAACGATCTGTCCGTCATTCTCAATCCCAAGCTGCACAGCAAGGGCCGCTTTCTCCACTATGGGGCGTGGCTGGGCGCGGAGCGCCCGCTGTCCTATCAGGAGCGGCTGCGGCTTGCAATCAACGCTGTCCTCGCAAAAAAGCCCGCCGACTTTGACGCCTTTCTGCGGCTCATGGAGGAGTCCGGCTATACGGTAAAGCACGGGCGCGGCAACGTGATCTCTTTCCTCGCTCCCGGCCAGGATCGGGCAACGCGGCTCCGGGCTTCTGTTCTCGGAGAAGGCTACGATCCCGAGGACATTCAGGCTGTGATTGCCGGGAAACGTCCTATCCCACAGATGTCCCGCGAGGCAGCTTCGGCTCCCCGTCGTGTCGATCTCATTATCGACATACAGCAGCGTATGGCCGAGGGCAAGGGGCCGGGCTATGAACGCTGGGCAAAGGTCTATAATCTGAAACAAATGGCCGCGGCGCTCCAATACTTGCAGGAGCATCACTTGACCGACTATGACAGCCTCGCGGCTATGGCAGATCAGGCCGTCGGGCGCTTCCATACCCTGACCGGGCAGATCCGGCAGGCCGAGGCCGAGCTCTCCAAAACCTCCGAGCTCATGGGCGCGGTGGTACAATTCGCAAAGACGCGGCCTGTGTTCGATGGCTACAAGGCCGCCCGGTACAGCAAGAAATATCTTGCCGAGCACAAGGAGGAACTGGCCGATTACCGGGCGGCGAAGGCCACGATCAATGACCTGCTGGGCGGTGCGAAGCTCCCGAAAATGGACGCGCTGAAAGAACAGCGCCGCAAGCTCGCGGCGCAGAAAAAGGCGCTCTATACAGAATACCGGGCGGCCCAGCGGGATATGCGGGAGGCCGTGGCGGTCAAGACCAACATCGACCATCTGATCGGGGCCACGGGTGGCCGGGATCATAAGGAACAGGAGCGATAGCCCTGTGACGCAGCCAGCAGGACTTTGGGACAATTTGTCCCGAAGTCGCCGGGTTTGGGGAGGCTCCCCAACAAGCATTTTGCAGCCCCTCCGGGGTGCAAAAATAGCAAGTGTGTCCACACTTGCCCTGCTTGCCGTTAGTACGCGAGCCGGAAAAGGTGCGAAAAACGGAGGCTGCGCTCCATTACACATCCTCCGCTTCTTTGGCGTCTTTTATGGCCTGTATTGTTGCCTCAACGATCTTTAACTCTTTTTCGTCCAGCGAGTTCAAAAGTATATCAATGCGTTTCCGGCTATCGCTGGTTTGCTCTGCTTTCTCCGGGTAAAAGAATTGATCCACGGAGATGTCCAACAATGTGACGATCTGATAAAAGAGGTTGAAGCTGGGGTGCGTCCCCCGGTTTTCAAGATACATGATAGCGCGGTCTGTTCGGTCAACGATCTGTCCGAGTTGCTCCTGCGTCCATCCCTTTTCTTGCCTGCGGCGTTTGATTTCTCGCCCCAAGGCGTGGAAGTCAAATTTTCTTTCGTCATGGTACATTTCTACATCACCCGAATATTATTTTACATTTCGGGAACGAGATTATGAATGTGCTGTATTTGTCTGTGAGGTAGTATTTTATTTCGCTTTGCATGGATTATTCTTTCCTGTTGACTTTTACTATAAAGTATAGTAAACTTTATAGTAACAATGGAGGTGTTTCTTATGTCATCAATAGATTTGGCCATTCTTGGAATTGTTTTAGAAGGACCATGTAGTGCTTACGATATACAAAAAGACGTGGAATACCACAATTTTGCACGTTGGGCAAAAATCAGCGTCCCATCTATCTATAAAAAAGTTCTGCAACTCAGGGAGAAGGGATATTTAGAAAGTGAAACCAAAAAAGGTGACAGATCAGCAGATAAGGCGGTTTACTCAATCACAGATAAAGGGCGAAGCTATTTTGAACAACTCATGAGCAGTTATGCTCTACAACAAGTGCCTTTGCTTTTCGATTTTAATGTTGTAATTGCAAATCTCAACAAGATAGACAAAGAGATGGCCTTAAATTTAATTGGAAAACTTCGGAATAGTATTACAGCTTCCGCTGTCATCAACGAGGGCTATGCAACTCAATATGCTGATATTCCCCTTGTTGGACGCACAATTTTTGAGCAACAAAAGCTGCTTTACTCGGCACTATTAGATTGGCTAAATCAGTTTGAGGCGCAATTCAGAGGGCCTAATTATGACACAAAGTAGCCTAACGGTTTTCTTTGAAAACCCTTTTTGGATAGGTTTATATGAACGGATGGACGACGGGAAATATGAAGTTTGCAAAATAACCTTTGGCGCAGAACCAAAAGATTATGAAATCTACGAATATATGTTGCAAAATTGGAAAAATCTCAAATTCAGTCCACCCATTAAGGGAAAAGAAATTGAAGAACGCCGTATAAACCCTAAACGGCGGCAAAGAGAAATCAACAAACAGTTGGATAATACGGGTATCGGCACAAAAGCTCAGCAGGCGCTACAATTACAACATGAGCAAGATAAAAAAGAGCGGAAAATCAAGACACGAGAGCAAAAAGAGGCCGAAAAAGATCGGCAATTTGCAATTAAACAAGAGAAGCGTAAAGCAAAGCATAGAGGGAGGTGAGTTGTGGTATTTCAAAAATGGATACTATGTCCCCTTTGCGGAAGCAAGACACGCGACAGGATTAGGTCAGACACTGTTTTGTACCATTACCCACTTTATTGTCCAAAATGCAAGCAGGAAACACTAATCAATGTTGAAAACCTAAAAATAACAATCATCCGAAGAGGGCCAGGCGCACAGACGCAGAGCCGATGATCGACAGTCCATGAGACTGCCATCATCGGCTCATTTTTGTAAGGAGCATTTTTTATGAGACTGATAACACGAAAAAAGGAAAAGCCGCATAACGGCGGGTAGATTAGGATTGCCCTAACTATAACCTTTTCTTTGACGGCGGCTTTTCCGGGAAGGCCGCCGTTTATGCTTGCACTACAATTTGATAGCTGACAAATAAGCGGCGGCAATAGGAGGATTGCCGCTATGTCAAATTATCTATCCCGGAGTCGAAATAATCATCTTCATTCCCAGCATCGAAAAAAAGCGAAAATTATTCACCGGGTTATTCTGGGTATGAACATGAAATAATTTTTTCCTTTGCGGGAAACTATGTTTCATGCGCTCGCATGGCTTTATGTCGTGCGGGCGTTTTTCTTATCTTTGGGACAATTTGTCCCGAGGTCGGCTATCCCGGCTGTCGATCCCCGCCTCTTCCGTTCAGACCACTTGTCAACCCAAGATCTGAATGGAGGAAAACATGACAACAATCAATTTGCGGGACTATTACCCGTGGTACGCCCAGGACGAGTACATTGAGGTTTCCGACGAAGTGGCTGCCGAGCTGCGGGCGGACAAGCTGTATGAGGCCGCTCACCAGCGCAAGGTCATCCGCAACAAGGCGCAGTATTCTCTGGATTTAGACGACGGGATCGAATATTCGGCCTGCCTGTCCGAGCCCACGCCCCAGCAACTGCTGGAACGGAAGGAAACCTTTATCGCTCTTTGCCACGCGCTCAATTCCCTGCCGGAAACGCAGGGCCGCCGTGTGGAGGCTTGCGTGATCCTCGGCAAAAGTCTGTCGGAAGTAGCAGACGCCGAAGGCGTGAGTGTTGCTGCCGTACATAATTCTGTCAAGTGCGGCCTGAAAGCTATGAAAAAGTTTTTGGAAAAAAACTGATAAGGGGGTTAAAAATCACGATCTAA